>OFGZ01000107.1_pt1 | contig 74788 bp, 72 predicted proteins | sample 1521871 | NCBI WGS metagenome assembly OFGZ01 (sample SAMEA3504091, study PRJEB24116) | mouse gut metagenome | biome: mouse gut; feature: mouse-associated habitat; material: faeces | place: Denmark | collected 2011
TAAAAATCCGCAATTTAGGATTTGAGTGGGAGTAAACATTCATGCGTTTGTCGTGAGGAATTTTGAATTTGCATGGCGGAACGGAAAAAAGTATGGTAAGATAAAGTGTATGTAAAAAATTGGCAGTGGATGGTTTAATAGACGGGGGTTACAGATGAAAAAACGGGGAAAATATATTCTTGCTTTAGATCAGGGGACGACAAGCTCCCGCTGCATTTTATTTGACAGAAGCGGTAATATCTGCAGTATGGCCCAGAGGGAGTTTATACAGTATTACCCGAAACCGGGATGGGTGGAGCATGATCCGATGGAGATCTGGTCTTCCCAGCTGGCGGTAGCGACGGAGGCCATGGCGAGACTGGGAGCAAAGGCTGCGGATATTGAGGCTATCGGAATCACGAACCAGCGTGAGACGACGATCGTCTGGGATAAGGAGACGGGGCAGCCTGTCTATCCCGCCATTGTCTGGCAGTGCCGCCGGACGGCAGATCGGATCAGTGAACTGGTAAAGGAAGGGTGCAATGGGGCTGTGCGGGAAAAGACGGGGCTCATACCGGATGCCTATTTTTCTGCCAGCAAAATAGAGTGGATTCTGAATCATGTGGAAGGAGCCAGGGAAAGGGCGGAGGCGGGGAAACTGTTATTTGGAACCGTGGATACCTGGCTGATCTGGAATCTGACAAAGGGAAGTGTTCATGTGACAGACTATACCAATGCTTCCCGCACAATGTTACTGAATATCCATACGCTTACCTGGGATGAAGAACTGCTTATGCTGTTCCATATTCCGAAAAGCATGCTGCCGGAAGTGAAGCCTTCCAGCTGTGTTTACGGCTGTACGGACGAGCATCTGATGGGAGAGAAGATCCCCATCACAGGAGCGGCAGGGGATCAGCAGGCGGCTTTATTCGGACAGTGCTGTTTTGAGGAAGGGGATGTGAAAAATACCTACGGTACAGGCAGCTTTATCCTGATGAATACCGGGAAAAAGCCGATCCTTTCGAAAAACGGGTTGCTTACAACGATTGCGGCCGGCACCGGGAAGGACGTGGAATATGCGCTGGAGGGCAGCGTTTTTGTGGCGGGGGCCCTGATTCAGTGGCTGCGGGATGAACTGCGCCTGTTCAGGACCGCGGCGGACTCGGAAAGTTATGCAAAGAAAGTGGAGGATACGGCGGGAATGTATATTGTGCCCGCTTTCACAGGGCTGGGCGCGCCCTACTGGAACGCCTATGCAAGAGGTACGGTGGTGGGACTCACCAGGGGCTGTGGGAAAGAGCATTTTATCCGGGCCGCCCTTGAGGCTATCGCTTATCAGTCGACGGATGTGATGCATGCCATGGAGGAGGACGCAGGCGTGAAATTAAAGAGCCTGAAGGTGGACGGCGGCGCCAGCGCCAACGATTTTCTGATGGGATTTCAGGCGGATATTTTAGATACGGAAGTGGTGCGGCCGAAATGCATCGAGACCACGGCGCTGGGAGCGGCCTATCTGGCGGGACTTGCTACGGGCTATTGGAAAGATAAGGCGGAGATCAGAGAGAACTGGCAGCAGGGGATGTGTTTTGCGCCGTCCATGGATGAAGAAAAGAGGAGAAGCCTGCTGAAAGGATGGAAGAAGGCGGTGGCGTGCGCCTTGTTCCAGGCGGAAGAAGAGTAGAGGGGTTGTATTGTATTATGGGTATCTACCGGACGCCGGGATGAAACATAAAAAGAGAAAGAAAGGAATATAATAAAATGCTGGTACAGAAATATAAGGATATGCTGGGAAATAAATCGGTGATCAGGACGCTCTCGGAGTTTGCGACGGCGAGGGGGAAGGAGATCGGTTATGAGAATGTGTTTGACTATAGTCTGGGGAACCCTTCTGTTCCCGTTCCGCAGGAATTTACGGATACGATGATCCGGCTGCTGCAGGAAAAGGATTCTGTGGAGCTGCACGGCTACAGCCCCAGTCTCGGAATATATTCTGTGAGAGAGAAAATTGCGGCGTCTCTTCAGAGACGGTTTGGAGTGCCCTATAAGGCGGAGCACATTTTTCCCACTTCCGGCGCAGCAGGAGCCATCGCCCACGCGGTGCGGTGCGTATCGGAACCGGGGGATGAAATACTGACATTTGCCCCGTATTTTCCGGAATATGGCCCTTACATCAATCTGACCGGTGCGAAGCTAAAGGTGGTTCCTGCGGACACGGAGAACTTTCAGATCAATTTTGAGGCCTTTGAAAAGATGCTGTCAGAGAAGGTGGCGGCAGTGCTCATCAATACGCCGAACAATCCTTCCGGTGCAGTGTATTCCACGGAAACCGTCAGAAAGCTTTCTGAAATTTTGGAGGTAAAATCGAAACAGTATGACCATAAGATCTATCTGATCTCAGATGAGCCCTACCGTGAGATCCTTTTTGAAGGAGCGGACGCTCCTTATGTGGCAAAGTATTATGCGGATACTTTAACCTGTTATTCGTTCTCAAAATCCCTGTCCCTGCCCGGGGAACGTATCGGCTATGTGGCGGTAAACCCGGCCTGTGAGGACGCAGAGACGCTGATACAGATGTGCGGCCAGATCTCCAGGGGCATCGGCCATAACTGTCCCTCTTCGATCATGCAGCTCGCGGCGGCGGAGACCATCGATCTGACCTCGGATCTCTCCGTCTATGAGACAAACATGAATATCCTGTACAGGGAGCTGAAAGCCCTGGGCTTCACCTGCACAAAACCCGGCGGAACATTCTACATCTTCCCGAAAGCCCTGGAAGACGACGCGGTGGCCTTTTGCAACAAAGCATTAAAATATGACCTGATCCTGGTTCCCAGCGACAGTTTCGGCTGTCCCGGTTTCTTCCGCATGGCCTATTGTATCGACACGGAGAAAGTAGAACGATCCCTGCCGGCACTGCGAAGATTCGTGGAACAGGAATATAAATAATCATCCGGATGTGAAAGGAGCAACAAATATGTCAGATATTTTAAAAGCCATTCTCTTCGGCATCGTAGAAGGCATCACCGAGTGGCTTCCCATCAGCAGCACCGGTCATATGATTCTGGTGGAAGAGTTTGTGAAAATGCACGTATCCGAAGAATTCTGGAGCCTGTTTTTAGTGGTGATTCAGCTGGGCGCCATTATGGCGGTGGTGATTCTTTTCTGGAATAAAATCTGGCCTTTTGGCAGAAAGAAAAAGAACTGCAGATTTTATGTGAAAACGGATATCATCATGCTGTGGCTTAAGATACTAGCAGCCTGCATTCCGGCGGCTATTGTGGGCGTGCTGTTCGATGATAAGCTGGACGAACTTTTTTACCATCCTTGGTGTGTGGCTATCGCGCTGATCGTGTTCGGCATCGCTTTTATTATCATAGAAAACAGAAATAAGAATATAGCGCCAAAGATCACTGCCTTAAAGGAGATCACGTTTCAGACGGCGGCGCTGATCGGTATATTTCAGCTGATCGCGGCGGTTTTTCCGGGGACTTCCCGCTCGGGGGCGACGATCGTGGGAGCCCTTTTGATCGGCGTTTCGAGAACTGTGGCGGCGGAATTTACATTTTTCCTTGCGATTCCCGTGATGTTTGGGGCGAGCCTTTTAAAGGTTCTGAAGTTCGGGCTTGCGTTTACGGGAACAGAGCTGGTTTTGCTGGCTGTGGGAATGGTTGTGGCATTTCTGGTTTCGATGCTGGTGATCCGTTTTCTGATGGGTTATATCAGAAAACATGACTTTAAGGCCTTCGGATATTACAGAATTGCCCTCGGAGCCGTAGTTTTACTGTACTTTGCGTTAAAATAAAGTTGACAAATAGTAATTGCGGGTATAGAATCGGGATGGTGTAAAAATTTTGAAGGCGGATTGTGGCTGTGCGCTGCTTGCACAGACCGCTATGATATAAAAGGAAGCGGCGCAGGAATGAGGTAAATTATGGAAGGGACCAAGAAGACGACAGCGGCGAAGAAGACAGCATTGAAAGAGACAGCAAAAGATACGGTAAAGAAAGTGGAGAAGGCGGCAGAGCCTGTTGCAAAGAAGGTGGAAAAGGCAGTTGAACCTGTTGCGAAAAAGGTGGAAGAGGCAGCGGTGCCTGCGGCAAAGGCAGTAAAGAAAGAGACTGCAAAGGCAGCGGCTAAAGCGAAAACGGTTGTGAAAAAGACTGCAGCCAAGGCGGCGACTTCAGCCAGGGCGGCAAAGAAAGAGGTTGAGGCAACTGTCAGCGTACAGTTCTCCGGCAAATCCTATACAACACAGGAACTGGTTGCGATCGCGAAAGATGTATGGAAATACGATCTGAAGCAGAAAGTTTCTGATCTCAAGAGCGTGGAACTTTATGTGAAGCCCGAGGAGAACCAGGCTTACTATGTAATCAACGGCGAACATACAGGAAGCTTCTTTATCTAGAAAGCAAAAGGCAATATATTTTTGCGGCAGAACAGAATAAGATACGAGATAAAACCGGAGAGGACAAAAGACAGTTCTTTCCGGTTTTTCATTGCGCAGGCAGTACGGTGAGCAGTGGGGAAAACCGTTCCCTGCCTGAATTTAAGAGATTTTCGGGTAATTCCTGGTTCGGGCAATCAGGGGAGAGAAATAATTGCCCGAAAAATGAAAGCATGCTACAATGGAACATAAGCAGCTTTTGAGAGAATTTGCAGGCGCAGAAAGCGGTCGGAAAAAGAAAACGCAGGGCGCTCTTAACGGATGATCTGAAGGCGATGAACGCCTATATGAACAGGGTAGCACTGGTGACATTCAGCTTTTCTGATACCGGAAAGGAACCGCTCGGGGCGGCATTTGCGCAGATTGAAGACAGGAAGTACGAGGCAACGCTTGCAGGAAGAGGAATTCCCACGGAACGGATCAGAAAGTACGGGTTTGCTTTCTGAGGGAAGAAGGCACTGATCAGACGGGGATGACAGGTTTTCCGGTGAACAAAATACCAAAAATCAGGAAAGGAGTTAAAAGTGAGCTTATATCGCATTATGTTGGTGGACGATGAGGAGGAAGTGCGTGGGGCCATGATCCGCCAGATGGACTGGGAAAAACTGGGATTTACTGTGGTGGGAGATGCCGAAAACGGTCAGGATGCGCTGGAAAAGTTAGAGCAGCTTGAGCCGGACGTCATTATGACGGATATCCGCATGCCCTATATGGATGGGCTTTCGTTAGTGGCAAGAATCCGGGAAAAGTATCCTTTTATGAAGATTCTCATATTTTCCGGCTATGATGATTTTGAATATGCAAAGCAGGCGATCAAGTTTCGGGTGACGGAGTATATTCTGAAACCGGTCAACGGAGAGGAGCTGGCGGAGATCTTAAAAAGGGTGAAGGACTCTCTGGATGAGGAAATTGAACAGCGGCGCAATATCCATATCCTGCAGGAGCGCTATGAGAACAGTCTGCCGGTGCTACGGGAGCTGTTTTTGAATGACCTGGTGAGTCAGACTGCGGAGGTGACGGATGCCGAGTTCAGGCTCAGAGAGTATGGTATTGATATTCTGGACGCCCGGAAATGGCTGGCGGCTGTCATTCATGTGGAACGTCTGGAACAGACCGGAGAACAGGAGTTCTCCGGTCATCAGGAGCTGATCCCGATCTCTGTGCGGGCTCTGGTGGAAGATCATCTGAAGCCTTACTGCCGGTTTGCCGCCTTTAATTCTGCGGAAGGGATCACTGTGATCGCGGCGCTTGACGGATACAATTCGGAGACCGGGCTGATCGATCAGCTGCATGATATCTGCAAGGAGAGCAGACGTATTCTCGGAATCGCCATTACGATCGGCGTGGGGTACAGCTGCGACAGGTTTCAGGAGATCGGGCATTCCTGTCAGACGGCGGTGGATGCGTTGGGATACCGGGCTATTGTGGGGAGCGGCAGAACCATTTATATCAATGACGTGGAGCCTGTAAACCGCGGGAAACTGCAGTTTGAGGCGAAGGAAGAGACGGAGCTGACGGCAGCCATCAAATTCGGAAGCAGGGAGCAGATCGGCAGTATGTTTGAGGAACTGGCCGCCCGCATGGATGACGTCAAAGTCCACGCCAACCAGTACCAGGTCTATATGCTGACGATCGTGAACTGCCTGATCAGACTGATGCAGCAGTATGATCTGGAGATGGCGGAGATGTTTGAGTCGGAGGAGCACTATGCGGATATCATGAAGCGGGTCTGTCGCAGGGAGAGCTTTGCGGAGGAGATGATCCCGGTGGCCTGCCGCATGAACGAGGCGTTAAACCAGGCGAGAGACAATACCACAAGAAAGGCGATCGTGGAGGCGAAATCCTATATTCAGGAAAATTATGCGGATCCGGAGCTTTCCGTGGACATGCTCAGCAGACATCTGCATATGAGCCCGGCCTATTTTTCCACAGTATTTAAAAAAGAGACGGGACAGACCTATGTGAATTATCTGACGGAGGTGCGGCTTCAGAAAGCGGAGGAACTTCTGAAGGAGACCGATGATAAGACTTACGAGATCGCGCAGAAAATAGGTTATCAGGAACAGAACTATTTCAGTTATGTTTTTAAGAAGCGCTACGGTATGTCGCCTACAAAATACAGGGGAATCAGAGGGAATGGGTAAACGGACATGGGCCGAAGCCTTAAAAAAAGTAAGTATCCGGTACACGATATTTCTTTATTTTACAGTCAGTGCGCTGGTGGCTATGCTGCTCGGCGGCGTGGCGCTCTATGTGCAGATGTCCCGCCAGGTGTCGACTGTGGTGCAGGAAGAAAATGAGGCGGTTTTGAGCCAGGTGAACCGTTCGGTGGATTCCTACCTCAGAACGATCATGAAGCTGTCCGACAGTCTGTATTACGGCGTGATCAAAAATGCGGATATGCGGGAGGAGTCGCTGAATGACCAGATCACGCTGCTGTATGACAATAATAAAGACAGTATCGCCAACATCGCACTGTTGTCAAAGGACGGGGAGCTGCTTGAGGCGGTGCCGGCGGCGCGCTTAAAGACAGACTTGGATGTGACAAAGGAGGAATGGTTCGGCAATACATTGGAGCGGACGGATAACCTGCATTTCACGACGCCCCATGTGCAGTATATTTTTGACGGCAGCGAACAGCAGTACAGGTGGGTGATCACGCTGACCAGAGCGGTGGAAATTACCCACGGCACTTCCACGGAACAGGGGGTTCTGCTGATCGATATCCGCTATAACAGCTTACAGCAGATCTTAGAGGATATTTCTCTGGGCAATCAGGGATATCTCTATATGATAAGCAGTGACGGAGAACTGATCTACCATCCGAAGATGCAGCTGATCGAGACCGGACAGATGCAGGAAAATATTACCGCCGCCGCAGAATACAGGGACGGCAGCTATAAAGAGGAATACCGTGGAGAAAACCGGAATGTCAGCGTGAAATCGGTGGGCTATACGGGCTGGAAGCTTTTGAGTGTGACGCCGGAGAAGGGGCTTTCCTTAAGCAATCTCAAAATGCGCCTTTTTGTGGTTTTTGTGGCGGCAGCCTTTCTGTTTGTGCTGGTGCTGATCAATGCCCTGATTTCTTCCCGTATCACCAATCCGATCAAGGAACTGGAAAAATCGGTGAATGCCATAGAGGCCGGAGAGCTGGATACGGAGGTGTATACCGGCGGTTCTTACGAGCTGCAGCATCTGGGGCGTTCCATCGGAGATATGGCGAAACGGATCAAAAAGCTGATGCAGGATATTGTGGCGGAACATGAGTCCAAGAGGAAAAGTGAGTTTGACACGCTGCAGTCCCAGATCAATCCGCATTTCCTCTACAATACGCTGGATATCATTGTGTGGATGATCGAGAATGAACAGAAGCAGGAGGCGGTCAAGGTGGTGACGGCCCTGGCCAGATTTTTCAGGATCAGTCTGAGCAAAGGCAAAAGCATTATTACTGTGCATGATGAGCTGGAACATGTGCGCAACTATCTGACGATCCAGCAGATGCGTTTCAAGAATAAGTTTGTCTATGAGATCCGTGCGGAGGAGGACACGATGGGACTTGCCTGTCTGAAACTGATGCTGCAGCCCCTTGTGGAAAACGCTATCTATCACGGCATGGAATTTATGGACGGGGATGGTCTGATCGAAATACAGGTAAAAAAAGAAGGAAAAGATCTTTGGATCGAAGTACGGGACAACGGGTTTGGGATGACGAAGGAACAGGTGGAGAATCTCCTCAGCGAAAAGCCTCATGTGTCTTCCAGGCGTGGTTCCGGTATCGGCGTCAAAAATGTGAATGAGCGGATCAGATTGTATTTTGGCGAAGACTACGGCCTTATCATCGAATCCGAGCCGGACGAAGGGTGCCTGATCCGCTGCCATTTGCCGGTAAAAGAATATGTGGAACCCATGGAGAGCACACAGACATGATAGGGAAAAAAAGTAAAGTACTGATATTCTTATATTTGATATTCCTGGTGGTGCTGTTTTTGATGTGCTCTACGGATCTGATCATCAGAGAGCCGGAGAAAGAGGTTTACAGGGTGGCGGTGATCATCGAGGATGTGCGGGATGACAACTACGGCAATTTCCGAAAGGGGATGGATCAGGCAGCCATAGAATTTAATGCGGATGTCCAGTTTATTACGCTGTACGAAAGGCTGAATGCGAAGGGCCAGATGGAGCTGATGGAGCGGGAACAGCAGGACGGCGTCGACGCGCTGATCGTGGTTCCCGTGGAAGAACAGAGGGTAACGGATGCGCTGCGGGAAAATCAGGTAACGGTTCCTGCAGTGATTCTCGGAACAGGATCAGCGAAAGAGGAGACGACCGGGATGATCACCATCGATTATCGGGCGATGGGTGCGAATCTGGCGGAGAAAATAAAAAGAAATACAGCAAAGGACTGTCCGGTAGTGCTTGTGGAGGATACCGGCGGAAAAAGCGAAGCCGGCGGCAGTTTTCTGGCGGGAGCGGCAGAGGTGTTTGAACAGAGCGGGTACAGCTGTAAGCTTGAGGAGCCGAAGGGAGAGGAAGCGTACCGGGAGATGCTTAAGGGGCTGTCCGAACAGGGAACCGTAATTGTTGCGGGAAGCCCGGAAGCGCTGGCGGAGACTGCCGCGGCACTGGAGGAGGACAGTTCGCTTTCAAGCAGGATTTCCGGACTGTATGGCAGAGGGAATACGCTGGCCATATTGGATGATCTGGACAGCGGGCTGATCACAGGGCTGTGTGTGACGGATGAATTCAGCAGAGGATATTTCAGTGTGTGCATGGCAGTCGGAGAGCTGGAAAAGGCGAGTACCGGAAAAACGATGAAGATGGATTCTTACTATATAGAGAAGAAAGACCTGAGGGAGCCGAAATATGAAAAAATGTTGTTTCCTGTGGAATAGAGTGCGTTATGTGCAGAGAAAGTGCGCAAAAAAGAGGGGCAGGAGAGGAAAAAAGGACGAAAAACAGGTGGCGGGGCTGCTTTGTCTGATAGCGGTGTGCCTGACTCTGACGGCCTGCAGCGGTCCTCGGGAGGAGGAGGAGAAGACGTCCATCCGCATCGGCGTCAGCCTGTACCGCGGGGATGATACGTTTATCAACAATATCCGCAATGAACTGGAGGCGAAGGCGAAAGAATATGAACAGGAAAAAGGCATTAAGGTGACGCTGGACATCCAGGATGCCAGAGGCAGTCAGAGTACGCAGAATAATCAGGTGGAGCGCTTTATCTCTCTGGGGTGCGATGTGTTGTGTATCAATCCTGTGGACCGCATGGATGCGTCGGTGATCATCGATAAAGCCATGACCGCGGAAGTGCCTGTCGTATTTTTTAACAGGCAGCCGGTGGAGGAGGATATGAACCGCTGGGATAAGCTATATTATATCGGTGTAGATGCGAAGGAGACGGCGATGCTGCAGGGACAGATGGTGGTGGATCTCTACAGGGAACAGCCGTCGGTCATCGATTTAAACGGCGACGGTGTGGTCAGCTACGTGTTGCTGGAGGGGGAGAGCAGCCATCAGGATTCCCTGATCCGCACGGAATGGTCGATTCAAACTTTGAAGGACGGCGGCGTCCCTATTGAAAAGATCACGGGCGGTATCGCAAACTGGGAGCGCAGTCAGGCTTCCGCTCTGATGGAACAGTGGCTGAACGAATATCCGGATACGATCGAACTGGTGGTCAGCAATAACGACGATATGGCGTTGGGGGCTATTGATGCGTTGGACAGAGCGGGTACAGGCGGTGTGAATGTGGTGGGAACCGACGGTACGGTTCCCGGGCTTGAGGCGTTGGAGAGTGGAAAACTGCTGGGCACAGTCTCCGCCAATAAGGAGATCTACGGCAGCGCCATAATAGAGATTGCCGCCAGCTGCGCTCTGGGGGAGAGACTGCCGGAAGAATATCCTCTGACGGACGGAACCTATTACTGGCCGCCTCAGGAGATACTGATGCGGGGAGAAAATGACTGATTATTGAAAAAATCGAAAAAAATTATAGACTATCGAAGAAAATCTTATTGAAAATTATTAGAAATTCCACTATAATGGGCTCATGAGTGGTCATAATATACAAAAAGAAGTATCAACTTTTGTATTATTATACAGCTCAAATAAAAAAATGCTCAAAAAAGAGCAAAGAAATGGGAGGAATTAACATGAAGAAAAAAATTGCGTTATTATTAGTTGCCGCAATGACAGTTGCCAGCTTGGTAGCATGCGGTAACAGCGCAGAGGATGCTCCGGCGGCAGCTCCTGCAGAGGAAGCTACAGAAGCTCCTGCAGAAGAGACAGAGGCTCCGGCGGAAGAAACGACAGAAGCAGAGGCTCCTGCAGAAGCTGGATCCGTAGCAGTATTCTACTATACATACGGTGATACCTATATCTCCAGCGTTCGTTCCGCACTTGACGCAGCACTCGATGCAGCAGGCGTTGCTTATCAGGACTACGACAGCAACAACAGCCAGACAACTCAGACAGAGCAGATCGACACAGCGATTACTCAGGGCGCGAAGGTTCTGGTGGTAAATCAGGTAGATACAGGATCTGACGACACAACAAAGAACATTATCGAAAAAGCGCAGGCGAAAGACATTCCGGTTATCTTCTTCAACCGTTCTGTAAGCGAAGAAGTAGTCACCGCATATGACAAAGCCGTATTCGTAGGTACAGATTATGAAATGGCCGGCCACATGCAGGGTGAGATGATCGGTAATTATCTGGTTGAAAATTATGATACAGTTGACTTGAACGGCGACGGCGTGATCTCTTATGTTATGTTCAAAGGTCAGGAAGGCAATGCGGAAGCTGACGCTCGTACACAGTACGGCGTGGAAGATGCAAACGCAGTTCTGACAGCAGCAGGCAAGGAAGAGCTTTCTTTCTATGACAGCAGCAACAGCAACAAGTACCTTGTAGACCAGGCAGGCGCATGGAGCGCAGCGGCAGCGACAGAGTATATGCAGACAGCTATGTCTCAGTACAGTGAAGCAAACAACAATATGATCGAGCTGGTTATCGCAAACAACGATGAGATGGCAATCGGTTCTGTTACAGCTCTGCAGAATGCAGGCTACAACAAAGAAGGCGCTACAGTGATTCCGGTATTCGGCGTAGATGCTACAGACGCTGCAAAAGATGCAATCGCTGCGGGCAGCATGATCGGTACGATCAAGCAGGATGCGGAAGGTATGGCTAATACCATCGCTCAGATCGCTCAGAACTTCCAGGGCGGCGCAGACAAATTTGCAGATGTTGACGCTGCAAACGTTGTGGGAACATGGCGTGTAAATATTCCTTATGCTACATACACGGGTGAATAAGGAACAGAATCTTCCGACCAAAAGTCAGAAATTTTGTGGCCGTACATTGTGTGTGCGGCCATAGAAAGAGAGTCCGGCTTGCCCGGACTCTTTTACAAATGAACAGGGAAAGTGCCTCTGTTCATAAATAAACAGCTTTTAAAACGGAGGTGAGATGATTTGGAAAAACAGACAGCATCGTCTGACAACAAAAATGTACTCCTGAAAATGGAGGGCATCTGCAAGGAGTTTCCCGGTGTAAAGGCGCTCGATAATGTAAATCTTACCGTAAAAGCCGGTACGGTGCATGCGTTGATGGGAGAGAACGGAGCCGGAAAATCCACGCTGATGAAGTGCCTGTTTGGCGTCTACAACAAGGACAGCGGCCATATTTATCTGGAGGGGAACGAAATCAATTTTAAAACGTCCAAGGAGGCTCTGGAAAACGGTGTTGCCATGGTGCATCAGGAGCTGAATCAGGCGTTAAAGCGCAACGTGATGGACAATATGTGGCTGGGGAGGTTCCCGAAGATCTCAAAGTGGTGTCCTCTGACCAGTGAGAAGAAAATGTATGACGCCACAGCGAAAGTTTTTGAGGAACTGGATGTTCAAGTAGATCCCAGGACGATCATGAGCCGGATGCCTGTATCACAGCGCCAGATGGTAGAGATCGCAAAGGCGGTGTCTTTCAATTCCAAGGTGATTGTTTTTGATGAACCCACATCCTCCCTGACCGAGGAAGAGGTAGAGCATCTGTTCCGGATCATCAATATGCTCAGAGACCGTGGGTGCGGCATTATCTATATCTCCCATAAGATGGAGGAAATTTTGCGGATATCCGATGAAGTAACGATCATGCGTGACGGACAGTGGGTGGCTACCCGTCCCGCAAAAGAACTGACGATGAATGAGATTATTCGTCTGATGGTGGGACGTGAACTGACAAATCGGTATCCGCAAAAGGATAATAAGATAGGTGAATCGATCTTGCAGGTGAAGAATCTGACGGCGCAGTATTCGCTGTTAAAAGATGTCTCTTTTGAGGCAAAAGCGGGCGAGGTACTGGGGGTGGCAGGCCTTGATGGTTCCGGGCGTACGGAACTTCTGGAAAATATTTTTGGTATTGCCACAAGGAAAGAAGGCGAGATCTATCTGCATGGTAAACGGGTTATGAACCGGAATGCCAGAGAGTCTCTGGCAAATAAATTTGCCATGCTGACCGAGGAGCGGCGTGCTACAGGTATTTTCGGAATTCGGGATATTCAGGCGAACACGACGATATCCAGTCTGCGTAAGTATAAAAAGGGACCGTTCCTCAGCGATAAACTGATGAGTGAGTCCACGGAGTGGGGAATTAATGCCATGAGGACGAAGACCCCCAGCCAGAAGACGCAAATCAGATCTTTGTCAGGCGGTAACCAGCAGAAAGTTATTTTGGCAAGGTGGTTGCTGACGGATCCGGAGGTACTTCTTTTAGACGAGCCTACAAGGGGTATCGATGTAGGCGCTAAATACGAAATCTATCAGCTGATTCTGGATCTGGCAAAACAGGGGAAGACGATCATCATGGTTTCTTCGGAGATGCCGGAATTGTTAGGGGTATGCGACAGAATTCTGGTAATGTCCGGCGGAAGGCTCTCAGGAGAAGTGGGGGCAAATGAAACAACGCAGGAAGAAATCATGACACTGGCCGCAAAATACGCGTAAGGAGGGAGAGAAAGTGGCTGAAAACAAATTAAAAGCAAAAGAACAGGCTTTCAAGGAACTTTCCTCGAAAGATAAAACAAAAAAGATAACGGATCTGCTGTTAAACAATGCAATGTATATCATCATTGTACTGGCCGTTATCTACATATCGATTAAGGTGCCCGCATTTTTAAAGCTTCCTTCTATCGTGAATGTTATTTCACTGACAGCGGCGAAATTACCGATAGCCCTTGGCATAGGCGGCTGTATCGTATTGACAGGTACGGATATTTCCGCCGGTCGTGTGGTTGGTCTGACGGCATGTATTTCGGCATCCCTGCTGACGACGACCTTTAAAGTATTTCCCGATATGACGAGTGCTCCGCCGATCATCGTGGTGCTTCTTTTAATCATTGTGGCGGGCGGTCTCGTAGGACTGGTAAACGGTTTCAGCGTGGCAAAATTTAAACTGCACCCGTTTATTGTAACATTGTCCACACAGCTTATCGTGTATGGTATTATTCTGATGTACTTAATGAGAGGTACAAATAATGGCCAGACGCTGAGCGGCCTGACAGACGGTTACCGTAATCTGGTTACCGGTACGCTGTTCAGCATTCCTACGGCAACAGGCAGCGTGGCAGTGCCGAGATATGTGCTTTACAGCATTATTCTGGTAGTACTGATGTGGGTGATCTGGAACAAGACGACGTTCGGTAAAAACATGTTCGCGGTAGGTTCCAACGAGGAAGCGGCAAACGTATCCGGCGTTAACGTATCAAAGACGATTATCATGGTATTTGTTCTGGCGGGCATGATGTATGCGATTACCGGTTTTCTGGACGGCGCGCGTATCGCTTCGGCAAATGCGAATACCGGTCTGAATTACGAGTGTGATGCGATCGCAGCCTGCGTTATCGGCGGCGTATCTTTTGTAGGCGGTATCGGACGTATCAGCGGAATTGTGGTAGGCGTATTGCTTCTGCAGATCATCTTCACGGGGCTGAACTTCCTGGCAGTCGACGCCAACATGCTTTATATTATCAAAGGTCTGATCATCCTGATTGCCTGCGCGATCGATATGCGGAAATATCTTGTGAAGAAATAATAAACCTTTAATTTAAGTGCTTTACTACTTTGAAAGTGAACCTTTAATTTTTAAGTACTTCGCAGCTTTGAAAGCGAAATTTATTTTTCGGGGAGATAAGTGTTTTATCTCCCTGTTTTGTTCATTCTTCGATTTTGATGTATTGGAGGATGGATATAAAAAATACATAGAACAAAGTCAGGCAGATAAAAGGAGTTAGAAATGCAAGAATCAAAACAGCAGCCGGAACAGAGGGAGACGCCTCAGCTGCGCGGCCTTTACAGCAAGGTGAAGATTTCCGTCAGGACGTTAAATATCATCATTGTGGTGCTTGTTGTTCTGCTGATCGCCTGCATGGCTTACGGCATATCGAAAGGCGGTTTTCGCGTTTCCTTTGACACGCAGGGCGGGACGCCGGTGGAGATGCAGAGCGGGATCATGTACGGGGAGAAGATAGAGCCGCCGGAAGAGCCAACAAGAGAAGGGTTTGCGTTTGACGGCTGGTATCTGGATCCGGACGGCACAGTGGCCTTTGATGCTGCGTCTGATCCAGTGACGGAGTCCATGACGTTGTACGCAGGGTGGAGAGAAAAATAAAAGAGTAGAATTTCGTTATGGTAATGATTGAATAATGCGGTGCGGTTGTTTATAATAGGAAGTGCAGAAGAAAAAGGAAACAGGCAAAGCAGAAGGATAGCAAAACCAGATATGACGCATCTCTCCCGCTGCTTTGCCGATCGGGAGGAATGCGGTAAAGGATTATGGAGGGTAATCGATGAAAGCAGTAAAGAACTACAAATTTTGGTTTTGCACAGGTTCTCAGGATCTTTACGGTGATGAGTGTCTGAAAAATGTGGCCAGGCATTCCCGGATCATTGTGGAAGAACTGAACAAGTCGGGCGTTCTGCCTTTTGAGGTGGTCTGGAAACCGACATTGATCACAAATGAACTGATCAGAAGAACGTTTAATGAGGCGAATACGGATGAGGAATGTGCGGGCGTGATCACCTGGATGCACACGTTCTCCCCGGCAAAGTCCTGGATCCTGGGGCTGCAGGAGTACAGGAAACCTCTGCTGCATCTGCACACCCAGTTTAACGAGGAGATTCCCTATGACACCATTGATATGGATTTTATGAACGAGAATCAGGCAGCCCATGGCGACAGAGAGTACGGCCATATCGTGAGCCGTATGGGAATCGAGAGAAAAGTTGTGATGGGACACTGGTCCGACAGGAAGGTGCAGGAGCGGATCGCGTCCTGGATGCGGACAGCCATCGGCGTGATCGAAAGCAGCCATGTCAGAGTGATGCGTGTCGCTGACAATATGCGGAATGTGGCGGTCACAGAGGGCGATAAGGTGGAAGCGCAGTTAAAGTTCGGCTGGGAGGTGGATACTTATCCGGTGAACGAGATCGCGGAAGCGGTGGCGGCCGTATCGGAATCCGATACCAATGCGCTGGCAGATGAGTATTATGATAAATATGAAATCCTGCTGGAAGGCAGAGACCCCGTTGAGTTCAGGCGGCATGTAGCGGTGCAGGCACAGATCGAGATCGGCTTTGAGCGCTTTTTGGAAGAGAAAAATTATCAGGCGATCGTCACCCACTTCGGCGATCTGGGCGCTTTGAAGCAGCTGCCGGGACTGGCGATCCAGAGGCTGGAGGAAAAGGGCTACGGCTTCGGCGCCGAGGGCGACTGGAAAGTGGCGGCCATGGTGCGCATTATGAAGCTGATGACTGCCGGCATGAGGGATGCGAAGGGAACTTCCATGCTGGAGGATTATACTTATAATCTGGTGAAAGGGAAAGAAGGCATTTTGCAGGCGCATATGCTGGAGATCTGCCCGTCTATCGCAGAGGGACCGATCAGCATCAAGTGCCAGCCGCTTTCCATGGGGGACAGAGAGGATCCCGCAAGGCTGGTATTTACCGCCAAGGAGGGACCGGGCATCGCCACATCTTTGATCGATCTGGGCACAAGGTTCCGCCTGATCATCAATGAGGTGGATTGTAAGAAAGTGGAAAAACCGATGCCAAAGCTGCCGGTGGCAACCAACTTCTGGGAGCCGAGACCGAACCTGTATACAGGCGCTGAGGCGTGGATCCTGGCAGGCGGCGCACATCATACGGCATTCTCCTACGATCTGACTTCCGAACAGATGGTGGACTGGGCGGATGCAATGGGCATCGAGAGCGTTGTGATCGATGCGGACACCACGATCCGGAATTTCAAAAACGAACTGAAATGGAATGCGGCGGTGTACTGATAAAACAGGAAAAAAGGGTGGAGAAATCCACCCTTTTTCCTGTTATGGGTATTGTGTTAAAAGTAATCATGAGTATGACAGAGAAAAAGGTTTTTGCCGGGGATCTTTACTTGTCCGCCATCTTTTATATATATTTTAGAAATTATTTAGAAAAATCAATTGACATGAGGAAGGGTAAGTGATATTTTATGGTAAGAAGATATTAGCACTCTATTTGATTGAGTGCTAACAAACTGAAAAAACTGCATATACTAAATTCAGTATAACAGGCGGGAGTTCTGCAGAGGGTATGTTAAGACTTTTTCCTTATGCGATAGCTGGTTCCGGGAAAGATATTCCGTATTGTTTGAGAAAGTTGGGAAAAATAAGATAGGGGGATAAACATGGAATTAGATGAGCGAAAACTGAAAATTCTGCAGGCTGTTATCCGTAACTATCTTGAGACCGGAGAACCGGTGGGAAGCCGGACGATCTCCAAATATACCGATTTGAATTTAAGCTCTGCGACGATCCGGAATGAGATGGCCGATCTGGAGGAATTGGGTTATATTTTACAGCCCCACACTTCGGCAGGGCGCATCCCTTCCGACAGGGGATACCGGCTTTATGTGGATAACATGATGCGGGAAAAAGAAAAAGAAGTGGAAGAGATGAAGAGCATGCTCTTAGAAAAGGAAGATAAAATGGAGCATCTCCTGAAACAGGTGGCGAGAGTACTCGCAAATAATACAAACTACGCCACGCTGATCTCCGCCCCTACCGTACACCACAATAAAGTAAAGTTCATTCAGCTTTCCCGGGTGGATGAACGACAGCTTCTGGCGGTGATCGTGGTGGAGGGAAACATGATCCGCAACAATATCCTGGAGACGGAAGAAACGCTGGATGACGAGACGATCTTAAAGTTAAATATGCTGCTCAATACCAACCTGAACGGCCTGTCCATCGATGAGATCAATCTGGGAATGATAGCCGCCATGAAGCAGACGGCGGGCATCCACAGTGAGATCGTGAGCGGTGTGATCGACGCCGTGGCGGAGGCGATCAGAGCAGATGAGGATCTTCAGATCTATACCAGCGGCGCAAACAACATTTTCCGATATCCGGAGCTGTCGGACGGCCAGCGGGCCAGTGAGATCATTTCCACTTTTGAGGAGAAAAAGCAGCTTACAGAGCTGGTGCAGGGGACGCTGACCGACGAGAACAACACAGGTATCCAGGTCTATATCGGGGAAGAGACACCGATGGCGAATATGAAGGACTGCAGTGTGGTGACGGCAACCTACGAACTGGGTTCTGGTATGAAAGGGACCATAGGGGTGATCGGACCGAAACGGATGGATTATGAGAAGGTCGTGGATGCGTTGAAAACGATGAAAAAACAGATGGATCAATTGTATGATATATAATATGTGGGAAGAACGTAAAAAAGACATGTTTTACAAAGTCGGAAAGGAATGGGGATCGTGGAAGAAAAGGAAAAAGATATGGTGACTCCCGAAGAAGAAGCGGAAAAGTTTGTTTCCGGACAGGAAGGCAGCGAGAACGAAACGGTTGAGGAAAGCGGAAAAACAGCGGAGGACGGCGGGCAGGCCGGATGCGGAGAAACCGGAGAAAAGGCGGAGAGCGAACCGGGCGGGACGGAATCGGATGGCTCGGAGGAAACAAAGAAAGAAAAGGAGACGGCCGGGCAGGAGAAGGCCGGCAGGGATAAGGAGAAAAAGGTCTTCGGCAGAAAGAACAAAGAAGATAAAAAGACGGAAGCGCTGAATGAAAAGATTGGTGAACTGGAAGATAAAGTAAAAAGGCAGCTTGCGGAATTTGAAAATTTCAGGCATCGGACCGAGAAAGAAAAAACAGCAATGTTTGAGGTCGGTGCGAAGAGCGTCATTGAAAAAATACTGCCGGTGGTGGATAATTTTGAGAGAGGACTTTCAGGACTGTCCGAGGAGGAAAAGGAAGCGCCCTTTGCATCCGGCATGCAGATGGTTTACAAGCAGCTTCTGACAGAACTTGACAATCTGGGCGTGAAACCCATCGAGGCGGTGGGAAAGGAATTTGATCCGAACCTTCACAACGCGGTTATGCAGGTGGAGAGCGAAGAGTATGAGTCCGGCATTGTGGCCCAGGAGATGATGAAGGGTTATCTGTACAGAGACAGCGTGGTAAGACACAGCATGGTAGCGGTTGTAAGCTGATACGGCAGGTTGAAAAATACGCGCATGTATCGGAGGGAAGACCGTATGAAAGGCGAAACCCGGGAACCGAAAGGTATCCCTGACAAGATAGAACAAAAATATATGATTCAGGAGGAGAAACATTATGAGCAAAATAATCGGTATTGACTTGGGAACAACAAACAGTTGCGTGGCAGTGATGGAAGGTGGTAAACCCACCGTTATTGCCAACACGGAAGGCGCAAGAACAACACCCTCTGTTGTTGCATTTACAAAAACAGGGGAGAGACTGGTGGGTGAGCCGGCAAAACGTCAGGCTGTGACCAACGCAGACAACACGATCTCTTCAATCAAGAGAGACATGGGCACAGACAAAAAGAGAAACATCGCTGATAAGAGATATTCCCCCCAGGAAATTTCCGCAATGATTTTACAGAAGCTGAAAGCGGACGCGGAGAGCTATCTGGGCGAGAGCGTGTCCGAGGCGGTTATCACGGTTCCGGCCTACTTCAACGATGCTCAGAGGCAGGCGACCAAGGATGCAGGCAAGATCGCAGGCCTGGAGGTAAAGCGTATCATCAACGAGCCTACGGCGGCGGCCCTTGCTTACGGTCTGGACAATGAAAAAGAGCAGAAGATCATGGTGTACGATCTGGGCGGCGGTACTTTTGATGTATCGATCATTGAGATCGGTGACGGTGTGATCGAAGTGCTTGCCACAAACGGCGATACCCGTCTGGGCGGCGACGACTTCGACCAGAAGATCACAGACTATATGATCAGTGAATTTAAGAAAACGGAGGGCGTGGATCTGTCCGGTGATAAGATGGCTCTGCAGAGACTGAAAGAGGCCGCTGAAAAAGCGAAAAAAGAGCTGTCCTCGGCGACAACCACAAACATTAACCTGCCTTTCATCACAGCGACGGCGGAGGGACCGAAGCACTTTGACATGAATCTGACCAGAGCAAAATTTGATGAGCTGACACATGATCTGGTGGAGAGAACAGCGATTCCGGTGCAGAATGCCATGAGAGATGCGGGCCTGACCAATACTGATCTGGGCAAAGTACTGTTAGTAGGCGGTTCCACAAGAATTCCTGCCGTACAGGATAAGGTGAAACAGCTGACCGGCAAGGATCCCAACAAGTCCTTAAATCCGGATGAGTGTGTGGCTTTGGGAGCTTCTGTGCAGGGCGGCAAGCTGGCAGGCGATGCCGGCGCCGGTGAGATCCTGCTGCTTGATGTGACACCACTGTCACTTTCGATCGAAACAGCCGGCGGTATTGCCACCAGACTGATCGAGAGAAATACGACGATCCCGACCAAGCACAGTCAGATCTTCTCCACCTATTCCGATAATCAGACGGCGGTGGATATCAATGTACTGCAGGGCGAGAGACAGTTTGCGAAGGACAACAAATCTCTGGGCCAGTTCAGACTGGATGGTATTCCGCCTGCAATGCGCGGCGTTCCGCAGATCGAGGTTACCTTTGATATTGATGCCAACGGTATCGTGAACGTATCTGCGAAAGATCTGGGAACAGGCAAAGAACAGCATATCACGATCACAGCCGGCTCCAATATGTCTGATGACGATATCGAGAGAGCGGTAAAAGAGGCGGCGGAGTTTGAGGCCCAGGATAAGAAGAGAAAGGAAGCTGTGGACACAAGAAACGAGGCGGATTCCTTCGTATTCCAGACAGAGAAAGCGCTGGGCGAAGTGGGCGACAAGATCGATGCTTCCCAGAAAGCGACCGTGGAGGACGATATCAAGGCGGTGAAAGAAGTTCTGGAGAGAACAAAAGACCAGACGGATATCTCCGACAGCGATCTGGATGCTCTGAAAGCGGCAAAAGAAAAACTGATGAATGACGCGCAGGCGCTGTTCACAAAGATGTATGAGAATATGCAGGGCGCGCAGGGCGGCCAGGCAGGTCCCGATATGAGCGGGTTCACCGGTCAGGCTGATGCCGGTACAGCGAATACAGGCAGCGCCCCCCAGGATGATGTAGTGGACGGAGATTTCAGAGAAGTATAAAAAGGGTATGTCCGGAAGATATTCTGAAAGGCATGATAAGATAAAAATTTCTGAGCCTGCACACTCTGCAGGCTGAGAAATTTTTATCGCGCGTGGGCTTTCGGCAGGGAATGCAGAAGATTTTTGTCGCTGCAATAGTATGGCGATGGATCCTGCCATTTCATGACAGTCACAAAAAATTAGATTCAGGTAAAGAGGAAAGCAACATGGCTGAACAGAAAAGAGATTACTATGAGGTGCTGGGCGTCGAGAAAAACGCAGATGAGGCGGCACTGAAAAAAGCATACAGAGTACTGGCAAAAAAATATCATCCCGATATGAATCCGGGCGATGCTGAAGCGGAAAAGAAATTCAAGGAGGCGTCGGAGGCTTATGCGGTGCTCAGCGATCCTGAAAAGAGGCGTCAGTATGACCAGTTCGGGCATGCGGCTTTTGATGGTGCGGGCGGCGCCGGCGGATTTGATTTCAGCGGTATGGACTTTACCGATATTTTCGGAGATATTTTCGGCGACCTGTTTGGCGGCGGCAGAAGAGGCGGTTTCGGCGGAGGCCGGGGAAATAACGGCCCCATGCAGGGCGCAAATATCCGTACCTCTGTGCGGATCACCTTTGACGAGGCAGTTTTCGGCTGCACGAAGGAGCTGGAACTGAGCGTAAAGGAAGAATGTAAGACCTGCCGGGGCACCGGTGCAAAACCCGGTACGAACCCTGAGACCTGTCCGAAGTGCGGCGGAAAAGGGCAGGTCGTTATGACATCCCAGTCTTTCTTCGGTACAGTCAGAAATATTCAGACTTGTCCTGACTGCCGCGGTACAGGTAAGATCATTAAAGAGAGATGTCAGGATTGTCATGGTTCCGGTTATGTGCCGATGCGCAAAAAATTTGCCATGGATATCCCCGCAGGTATTGATAACGGACAGTGCATCCGCAAGAGCGGCCTGGGAGAGCCCGGCACAAACGGCGGTCCCAGAGGCGATGTGCTGGTGGAAGTAGTGGTGGGACGTCATCCGATCTTCAGACGGCAGGATTACAATATTTTCTCCACGGTGCCGGTGTCCTACGCGGTGGCCGCGCTGGGCGGGGAAGTGCTGGTAGATACGGTGGACGGCAGAGTTGCCTATGAGGTCAAACCGGGAACCCAGACCGATACCAAGGTGCGTCTGAAAGGAAAGGGTGTGCCTACGCTGCGGAATAAGGAAGTGCGGGGTGATCACTATGTGACGTTAGTGATCCAGACGCCGGAGAAACTTTCCGCGGAGGCGAAAGAATTGCTTAGAAGGTTCGATGAACTGACCGGAGATTCCCTGAATGCCGCGAACAAAGCGGGCGAAGAGAAGCAGGCCGAGAGCGGCGGAGGAAAGAGAAAAAAGAGGAAGCTGTTTTAATAGATAAGAACATAAAGAAATAAATTAATCAGGAAATTACAAAGCCGGCTGGTGATGCAGCCGGCTTTGCTTCATTTCTTTTTTATTCCAGATTTAATTTCCGGTTGTTAATGTAGATACATATGCCGCACAGCATAACGAGAGAGACTGCCGTTATGATAAGGTTGCCATTTAAGATCGTCTTCATAAAAGAAGCCGCATCTCCGTCGAGAAGCGCAGAGAGACTGTAGCCGCTGACTGCCAGAAAGATTGTGTTAACGATCTGGCTGATCATATAGAAGGCAAGACCGGCGAGAATGCTGTACACGGTGCGGTTTTTCTGCGCAAGCTGCCCGACTGCCATGCTGGCGGCGATCCAGAGAATGTACAGCAGGATACCGAGAATAGCTTCCACAGCGCAGGAAAAGAGAAAATAAAAGCCGGATATACCAAATATATCGTTGACGCCCTGCGTGAAGCTGCTCCACACGATATCGCTGAAGACGTGGGAGAATTCTCCGCCGCTGCCGATCTGCAGAAGGATCAGAACGGACAGGACCGATAACATGGAGGAGAAAAACATCCAGACGAACATGGCCAGAATCTTTACACTGAAAACTGCAGTGGGGGAGACCGGCAGAGTGTGCGTCAGGTATCCCTGCGCGGAATACATGGTTTTGTAATATTGATAGATAAGATAGATAAAATCCACACAGTAAATGGCGATAATGGCGATAATATAAAGGATCAGCATGGTAGTGCTTAAAACAGTGAAAAAAGTTTTATCCGAATCCAGTCCCCTGTTCATGCGATATAAGGCGGCAGAAGCCATGAGAGTAAAAAGACCAAGAGCCGCATAGGTCAGAAACATGGTCTTTGCCGTATGTCTGAATTCATATTTGAACAGTTTTCCTAACATTTGAATACCTCCCTGAATAAAGCATCGATGGATTTCTGATGCTGCATGCGGATATCGTCCACAGAGGCCTGCAGACAGATCTCCCCGTCTTTGAGAAATATCACCTGATCCAGGATCGTTTCAATATCCGATATCAGATGGGTGGAAAGCAAAATGGAAGCCTCGGGATCATAGTTTGTCAGAATCGTCTGCAAAATGTAATCTCTTGCGGCCGGATCCACACCAGCGATCGGTTCGTCCAGCACATAGAGTTCGGCCCGTCTGCTCATCACAAGAATAAGCTGCACCTTTTCCTTCGTTCCTTTGGACATGGATTTCAGTCTGTCCTTCGGGCTGATCTGGAGAGAGTTTAACATCTCCAGCGCGCGGTTTTTGTCAAAATCGGCATAGAATGCGCCGAAGTAATCGAGGACTTCCTGCACAGTGCTGTTCATATTTAAATAGGTCTGATCCGGTAGATAGGAAATGATTTTTTTACTCTCTATGCCTACCGGCAGTTTTTTCACATACAGTTCACCGGATGTAGGCGTGAGCAGACCGTTCAACAGCTTGATAAGGGTGGTCTTTCCGCTGCCGTTTGGGCCTAAAAGGCCGATGATATGGCCGCTTTCTATCTCAAAACTGACGCGGTTTAAGGCGGTATTTTTGCCGTAGGATTTCGTCAGCTCTTTACAGGTTACCAAAGTGCTCATGCCGTCTCCTCCTCCAATGATTCTTTTAACAGTGCCAGCGTCTCCTTCCCGGAAAAGCCAAGCTGCTGCATACTGTTTAAAAACTGGGAGATGGCGTCCAGGGCCATCTGTTCTTTTAATTGACTGATCATAGACAGATCCTCCGTAATAAATCTTCCGTTGGTGCGTTTCGTATAGACAAGTCCTTCCCGTTCCAGTTCCGAGAAAGCTCTCTGCATCGTGTTTGGATTGACTGCCGCTTCAGCTGCCAGTTCTCTGACGGAAGGCAGCTTATCGCCGGGCCTGTAACTGCCGGTGACAATATCCCGTTTCAGTTTTTCCATGATCTGGATAAAGACCGGGCGGTCATTTGTCAGATGCCATTCACTTTCGGGCTTTTTCATAGTCTGGGTATTTTCCAATGTGATAATACTCCTTTCTGCGCGTCAGCGCCGGATTATACTTTGCAAATGCAGATACGGTATTTTTACCGTATTATTGTATTAAGCACATAATACAGTAATACAAAGACAATGTCAAGGGAAAAATCAAAATTTTTTAATAATTTTGTTGAGCGGCTTCTTTTTGAGGGGCATATGTGGTATTCTGGACAGGAAAGAGTATTGGGAGGCGGAATATGAAGTGGAAAAAAATCAGGATAAAGACGATCACGGAGGCGGAAGATATCATTGTCAGCACGCTCTATGATATCGGGCTGGAAGGGGCTCAGATCGAAGACAAAGTGCCGCTCACTGCCCTTGAGAAAGAGCAGATGTTTGTGGATATCATGCCGGAGGGAGAAGAGGACGATGGTGTGGCGTACCTCAGCTTTTTTGTGGAAGAGGCTGAGGACGGAAGGCTGCTTTTACCGTGGACGGAAGCGATAGAGCGGATGGCGTCGGCAGGCGGAGAAGCTGAGGCGGAGACGAAAACGCCATCAGGCGATGGAGCAGAGACAAAAGAGAATACGTCAGTGCGCACCGGGGAGGAGAGAATGACGGAAGTGTTGGAGGATGCTTTCGGTGTGGAAAAAGTATATGTCAGAGAGGAAGCCGTGCTGGAGTGCGTAAAGAAAGAGTTGGCGGCCATCCGACAGTTTATGGACATCGGCGAGGGGACAGTTGCGGTGGATGAGACGGAGGACATCGACTGGATCAACAACTGGAAGCAATATTTCCATCAGTTTACGATCGATGATCTGCTGGTGATTCCGTCCTGGGAGGAAGTGAAACCCGAGGATGCAGAGAAAAAGATTCTGCATATTGATCCCGGGACAGCCTTCGGGACAGGCATGCATGAGACGACGCAGCTGTGCATCCGGCAGATCAAAAAATACCTGACGTCAGAGACGGTCCTGTTAGATGTGGGGACGGGCAGCGGCATTCTGGGCATCATTTCTCTGATGTACGGCGGAAAAAGAGTGGTGGGGACAGACCTGGATCCCTGCGCGGTGCCCGCAGTGAAAGAAAATCTGGAGGCGAATCAGATTCCGGCGGAGAGCTTTGAGATGATGATCGGCAATATCATAACCGATCAGACGGTGCAGGAGAAGGTGGGCTATGGCTGTTACGATATCGTGGCGGCCAATATACTGGCGGATGTGCTTTTGCCTTTAACGCCGGTGATCCTGAATCAGTTGAAACCGGGCGGGATCTATATCACGTCGGGGATCATCGATGATAAGGAAGAGGTCGTGCGGAAAGCCGTGGAAGACGCCGGACTTACAATTCTGGAAGTGACTTACCAGGGGGAGTGGGTGAGCGTAACGGCGCAGAAGCCGTAAAAAACACGGGAGACGGGCGGCCGGGGCGCCGGAATGTACAAAGCAGCAGACAGTCTGCGGCATAGGGCGTCAGGGATTGCCGGAAAGTAGGAAACAGAGATGTATCAGTTTTTTATCGAATCCTCCGGGGTGCAGAAAGAGCATATCGTGATCATGGGCTCTGATGTCAACCATATAAAGAACGTGCTGCGCATGCGTACCGGGGAAAAAATAGCCGCCGTAAATGAGGCGGAGAACAGAAAATACCTGTGTGAAATCCGGGAACTGAAAGAAGACTGTATTTTCTGTCGGATCTTGTCAATGGAAGAGAAAAATACGGAACTTCCCGCAAAAATTTTTCTGTTTCAGGGGCTGCCCAAGGGGGACAGGATGGAACTGATCCTTCAGAAGGCGGTAGAACTGGGATGTTTTGAAATTGTTCCTGTGGCCTGTAAGCGATGTGTGGTAAAACTGGAAGGGAAAAAGCGGGAAAGCAAAGTGGAACGCTGGCAGGCGATTGCGGAGGCGGCAGCAAAGCAGAGCGGCCGCGGGATCATTCCCCATGTACATGAGGTGATGACGTTTTCGGAAGCCGTATCCTATACAAATGACATGGATGTCAGGCTAATTCCCTATGAACGGGCGGCAGGCATGGCGGAGACAAAGAAACACCTGGAAACGGTGAGAAAAGGACAAAGAATCGCCGTTTTTATTGGGCCGGAGGGGGGTTTTGAGGCGGCGGAGATCGAGGAGGCCGGAAAAGCCGGGATCATCCCGGTCACGTTAGGCAGACGGATCCTGCGCACTGAGACGGCGGCAATTACGGTGTTGGGATGGCTGATGTATCTGCTGGAAGTGGAAGCGGCGGGTGCAGAGAGGACTTATCAGATTTTTGAAAACTGTCCGGAAGACAGGCGATAAAGAGGAGAAAGAAAGTACCTTTTTTCGACATAATACATACAATAAGATATGACAGAAAACAGCTGTATTCGGAAAAGCATCTGCGCAGTGCTGATCTGAAAGATACAGAAAGAAAACAGGAGAAAGATCGAAATGGAAGCATATCTGGATAATTCGGCGACGACCCGCGTCTTTCCCGAGGTGGCGGAACTTATGACCAGACTGATGCTGGAAGATTACGGCAATCCCTCCAGCATGCATTTTAAAGGTGTGCGGGCCGAGCAGTACGTGAAACATGCAAAAGAGCAGATCGCAAAAGTACTGAAAGTAAATGAAAAGGAACTTATCTTTACTTCCGGCGGAACAGAGGCGGATAATCTGGCGTTAACCGGTGCGGCGCTGGCGAACAGAAGAAGCGGGATGCATCTGATCACCACAAAAACAGAACATCCGGCAGTGCTCAAAACAATGGAATATCTGGAAGGACAGGGGTTTCGGGTGACGTATCTCCCGGTGGACAAAACCGGCAGAGTGCGCCTGGAGGATCTGAAAAAGAGCATGCGGCAGGACACGATTTTAGTGTCTGTCATGCATACGAATAATGAGATCGGGGCGCTGCAGCCGATTGCAGAGATCGGAGCGCTCATCAAAAAGATGAATCCGCGGACGCTGTTTCATGTGGATGCGGTGCAGGGGTTCGGAAAATTCCGGATCTTTCCCAAAAAGATGTACATCGATCTGCTCTCCGTGAGCGGCCACAAGATTCACGGACCAAAGGGCGTCGGATTTTTGCATGCGGGAGAAAAGGTAAAACTGCATCCCATCGTATTTGGCGGCGGGCAGCAGAACGGGCTGCGGTCCGGCACGGAAAATGTACCCGGTATTGCGGGACTGGGGCTGGCTTGCCAGAAAGTATACGAGACATTGGAGGAAGACAGTGAGAGAATGTACAGACTCCGGGAAAAGCTGATAGAGGGCGTGGCGGATATCGGCAATATTCAGATAAACGGCTGCCCGGGAAGAGAGGGGGCGCCTCATGTGGTCAGTATTTCTTTCCGTGGGGTAAGAAGCGAGGTACTGCTCCATGCGCTGGAGGACAGAGGGATCTGTGTCTCGGCGGGAAGCGCCTGCGCGGCAAAGCATCCGCGCCCGTCGGAAACCTTAAAGGCCATAGGAGTGGAGCGCCCGCTGCTGGAATCCACACTGCGATTCAGCCTTTCCCTCTTTACAACCGAGGAGGAAATAGTGTATACTTTGCACACGCTGCATGAAATTGTGCCGGTGCTGCGGCGCTATTCCAGATACTGAGCGGATCGAAAAAAGAATCACACGGGTGATTGATATAATTTCTACACAATCAGCCCTGTCAGACTGTCCTATTTTATCAGAGTCTCTGACAGGGCGTCCGAAGAAAGGAACCATATGGAATTCAGAGCTTTTTTATTAAAATATGCAGAGATCGGCATCAAGGGCCGGAACCGCTATCTCTTTGAGGACGCGCTCGTGGAGCAGATCCGGTATGCGCTCAGACGGTGCGAGGGAGAGTTCTCTGTCAGAAAGGAGCAGGGGCGTATCTATGCGGATGTCATATCAGCCTCGTACGATTATGACGAGGTGATTGAAAATCTGAAAAGGGTATTCGGTCTTTCCCATATCTGCCCGATGGTCCAGCTGGAGGATGAGGGATTTGAGAAGCTGGAGGAAGAGATCACAGCATATATGGACGAGGCTTACGAGGACAAGCATCTGACTTTTAAAGTGGATGCCCGCCGGGCCAGAAAGAATTATCCGAAAACTTCCATGGAGATCAACTGCGATCTGGGGGAGGTGCTGCTTACCGCTTTTCCGGAGATGAAGGTGGACGTGCATAAGCCTGATGTGATGCTGCATGTGGAGATCAGAGAGCATATTTATGTGTATTCCATTGTGATTCCCGGCCCCGGGGGCATGCCCGTGGGAACGGCGGGAAAAGCGATGTTACTGCTGTCAGGGGGAATCGATTCCCCAGTGGCGGGCTATATGATCGCAAAGCGCGGCGTTCAGATCGATGCGGTGTATTTTCATGCGCCCCCTTACACAAGCGAACGGGCGAAACAGAAGGTGGTGGATCTGGCAAAGGCGGTATCAAGGTATGCCGGGGAGATCAGACTGCATGTGATCAACTTTACGGATATCCAGATGTATATCTATGACAAATGCCCTCACGATGAACTGACGATCATTATGCGGCGCTACATGATGCGGATCGCGGAGCATTTGGCGAAGGAGAGCGGCTGTACGGGGCTGATCACCGGGGAATCCATCGGACAGGTAGCATCCCAGACGATGAAGTCTTTACTTGTCACAAATGAGGTATGTACATTGCCGGTTTACCGGCCGTTAATTGCTTTTGACAAGATGGATATTGTGGATATCGCGGAGAAGATCGATACCTATGAGACGTCGGTACTGCCCTATGAGGACTGCTGTACGATCTTTGTGGCGAAACATCCCGTGACGAAGCCGAATCTCCAGATCATCAAAAAGCATGAGAGACATCTGGAGGAAAGAATAGAGGAACTGCTACAGAAAGCCTATGACACTGCGGAGATCATTACAGTGAGCGCGGACAGATGAGAGGGTAAGAAGAGATCCGGGCAGGGAGGCAGGAGCCTGCGGGGAGACAGGAGAAGTTCAGAGGAGAGAAGTCGAAGGCAGACATGCCGATGATATCTGAAAAGTCATGCAGAAAGTCGGAAACATAAGCTTCCGGCTTTACCGTATTTTTTAAATTCTATGTAAAGTTGTTTTTCTGATGACCGAAAATGGTGTGCTGTCAGATCAGATAGGGCTGCAGCGCATTTAAAATATCTTCCATCTCTTTTTCAGCGTGGATATTCAGGTCGATCGGTTTGGACAGATCCAGGGAGAAAATTCCCATGATTGATTTTGCGTCAATGACATACCGGCCGGAAACCAGGTCGAACTCGTTATCAAACTTTGTGATCTCATTTACGAAAGATTTTACTTTATCGATAGAATTTAAAGAGATTTTTACTGTTTTCATTTGGGGATCCTCCTGTCTTAAATTCGGCAACCGTCCGGGCCGCCTAATGATTATGCTCTGTTCCCTTAGTCTACTTGCAGAGTCGGGAAAAGTCAATACTAAATTACTACGAAATTAAGGAATAATTACAATGAAAAGTGTGGCATTACATAACCTTGGCTGCAAAGTCAATTCTTATGAGTTGGATGTTATCGGGCAAAAGTTAAAAGAAAAGGGCTTTTCTATTGTGCCATTTGATGAAAAGGCCGATATTTATATCGTCAACACCTGCTCCGTGACCAATATTGCGGACAGAAAGAGCAGGCAGATGCTGCATCAGGCAAAAAAGCGAAACCCTGGTGCGGTGGTGGTGGCGGTGGGATGTTATGTGCAGACGGGGAAGGAACAGGCGTTAACCGATACGGCGATAGATCTGTTGATTGGCAACAACCGCAAGAAAGATACCGCGGAAATCCTGCTGGAATATTTGAAAAGCGCGGGGCCGTCGAATCGGGAAGCCGGAACAGGTAGACGGACCAGACCGGATAAAACATTGGGCGGCAGGAGCGTCGTCGATATCGGGAAAGAGACTGCCTATGAGGAAATGCAGCTTTTGCGCACTGTGGGACATACCCGCGCCTATATCAAAATTCAGGATGGATGCAACCAATTCTGTTCTTACTGCATCATACCTTATGCGAGGGGCAGAGTCAGAAGCCGCAGAGAAGAGGATATTGTAAAGGAGGTACGGGGGCTTGTGGCAGAAGGCTTTCGGGAGATCGTGCTGACGGGAATCCACATCAGTTCCTACGGTCTTGATTTCGATGGCAGGAGAAATCCGGAGCCTTCAGAACCTTTTCCTCATGAAAGGCTGTTGCATCTGCTGCAGGAACTGGACAGGGTGGAAAAACTTGCCAGAATCCGTCTGGGTTCTCTGGAACCCCGTATTATTACGCCGGAGTTTGTGAGGGGATTACAGAACATTAAAAAGCTGTGTCATCACTTTCACCTTTCTCTGCAGAGCGGATGTGATGAAACTCTTCACCGGATGAATAGGCACTACACCGCAGGGGAATACTTGAGGAAAGTGGAAATGCTCAGAGAGGCTTTCAAACGCCCGGCCATCACGACAGATGTGATCGTCGGCTTCCCGGGGGAAAGCGAAGCGGAATTCGAGACGACGAAACGGTTTCTGGAAATGGTAAATTTTTATGAGATGCATGTTTTTCAGTATTCCAGGCGGGAGGGGACCGTAGCGGCGGGAAGAAGGGATCAGGTGCCTGAGGAGACGAAGAAGAGGCGGAGTGAGACGCTGCTTGCGCTTGCAAAAAAACAGTCGGGACAGTTTCGCGAAAGCTACATAGGGGAGAGTGTCGAAGTGCTTTTTGAGGAGAGCAAAAAAATCGGCAAAACCTTCTGCCAGGTCGGTTATACCGGGGAGTATATCAGAGCGGCAAAAAGGACCGGGGAAAATTTATCCGGAAAAATCTGCGTGGGGAAGCTTGCCGGATATGTCAGGGACAGCGTGCAGACGGACGAAAGATTATCAGACCATGGCTCACCGGATAATTTATTATGGTTTGAATAGTTGATTTTGCCGGTCTTTTAGGGTAAAATGTGAAGAGAATTTCTGACGTCTCGAAGACTGCGACGGGAAATTCTGAATTTTTACAGGAGAGAGCACGGAGATTCTCAGGGGAATAGCAACAGGACAACAGTTAAAAGGGTACAGGAACATGGAAGATTTTGGAAATACAAGATTTTTTACAGTGGAAGCAGAACAGGAGAACGGTACAAGGATTATTCTGGATACGGTGTATCATGCTTTGACTGAAAAAGGATATAATCCGGTGAATCAGATCGTAGGCTATATTATGTCCGGAGATCCCACTTATATTACGAACCATCAGGGCGCAAGAAGCCTCATTATGAAAGTGGAACGGGATGAACTGGTGGAGGAACTGTTAGAACAGTATATCAGAAGCAACAGGTGGAAATAGCGGAGGCATTTTATGCGGATCATGGGTTTGGATTTTGGCTCCAAAACAGTGGGTGTTGCGATAAGCGATCCACTTCTTATTACAGCACAGGGAATCACGACGATCCACCGAAAAGGAGAGAATAAACTGCGCCAGACACTGGCACAGATCGAGGCACTGATTGAGGAATATGAAGTGTCCGAGATCGTGCTGGGCAATCCGAAGCATATGAACGCTGAAGAGGGAGACCGTTCGCAGCTTTCGATGGAGTTTCAGGAAATGCTAGAGAGGCGCACGGGACTGCCCGTCGTACTGTGGGACGAGCGCCTGACCACTGTGGCGGCGGAAAAAACGCTGATGGAAGCGAATGTACGCAGAGAACACAGAAAAGAATATGTGGACAAGATTGCCGCTGTTCTCATTTTGCAGGGATATCTGGACTACAAAGGGATGCACTGATCTGTGCGGCGATGCGCGGAATGCTGAAGAGACCGGTATCAGAGGCTGTCGGGAGAACGGGCGGGGATCTGTAAAGCCGGTGCGCATCGATGGCAAAGAAACGGAAGAGCATCTGCAGGGCCGGTGTGCATCTGCGTCTGAAAGAACCCGGGAGGAAACAGATATGGAGAAAATTACGTTTACATTAAACGGAAGTGAAAAGGTGGATTTTTACGTTCTGGAACAGACAAAGATCGGCGGAACGGATTATATTTTAGTAACAGATATGGAAGAAGGGGATGGAGACGCCCTGATTTTGAAAGATTTGTCAAAGCCGGAAGAAAAAGACGGACTGTACGAGATCGTATCTGAGGAAAAGGAGCTTCAGGCGGTAGCAGCTGTCTTTGAAACATTGATGGAGGATGTGACATTTGTGTCAGATGATGAGTAGTCTTCTCTTCAGACAGAAAGTATGGAGGGAATTTGATTGAAGAAAGAAAAACTGAAAACGGAGTCCAGCTTGAAAATTATTCCGCTTGGCGGCCTGGACGAGATAGGTATGAATATTACTGCCTTTGAATATGGGGACAGTATCATTGTGGTAGACTGTGGGCTGTCGTTTCCCGATGATGACATGCTGGGTATTGATCTGGTAATACCGGATATCACTTATTTAAAAGAAAATGCTGATAAAGTAAAAGGATTTATCATTACCCATGGGCACGAGGATCATATCGGCGCGCTGCCTTATGTCTTAAAAGACATTTTAGCTCCCATTTATGCCACCAGACTGACGATGGGAATTATTGACAGGAAGTTCGAGGAACATGGTTTAAGTGGCCACGTGCGGCAGCGGGTCGTAAAGTTCGGACAGATGATCACACTGGATGACTTCCGGATCGAATTTATAAAAACGAATCACAGTATTGTAGATGCGGCAGCGCTGGCAATCTATTCTCCTGCGGGAATCGTTGTTCATACGGGAGATTTTAAGGTGGATTACACACCGGTATTCGGCGATGCCATTGATTTACAGCGTTTTGCTGAACTGGGCAAAAAGGGAGTGCTGGCACTGATGAGCGATTCCACTAATGCGGAGAGGCCGGGATTTACACCATCAGAGAAAACACTGGGGCCTACGTTTGACCAGATTTTTGAGGAACATAAAAATACAAGGCTGATCATATCGACATTTGCTTCCAACGTGGACAGGGTGCAGCAGATCATTAATTCTGCCTGCAAGGCAGGCAGAAAAGTAGCTGTGGAAGGGCGCAGCATGGTCAATATCATAGAGACGGCGACGAAGCTGGACTGTCTGCAGGTGCCGGAAAATACGCTGATCGATATTGAACAGCTAAAAGACTATCCGGAAGAAAAAACCGTGGTCATTGCCACCGGAAGTCAGGGAGAAAGTATGGCGGCACTCAGCCGCATGGCGGGAAATAACCATAAAAAGTTATCCATCGGTCCCAATGACACGGTGATCTTCTCATCCCATCCGATCCCGGGCAATGAGAAGGCTGTCACGAAAGTAATCAATGATCTGCTCGTAAAAGGGGCGGATGTGATCTTTCAAGATGCGCCTCATGTTTCGGGACATGCCTGCCAGGAAGAGATCAAGCTGATCTACAATCTGGTGCAGCCCAGATATGCGATTCCGGTGCATGGCGAGTACAAGCATCTCAAAGCAAATGCAAAGCTGGCGGAAGCTTTAGGGATCCCGAAAGAGCGGATATTTATTCTCTCCAGCGGGGATGTCCTGGAACTGAATATGGAAAAGGCGGAAGTGACAGGACAGGTGCCGGTGGGTGATATCATGGTGGATGGTCTGGGCGTAGGCGATGTGGGAAATGTTGTACTGCGGGACAGACAGCATCTGGCAGAGAACGGGATTATCATTGTTGTGTTAGCGTTGGATCAGGCGACCGGGGAACTGACAGCAGGACCGGATATCGTATCCAGAGGATTTGTCTATGTGCGGGAGGCCGATGAACTGATAGAGGATGCAAGAGCCGTTGTACAGTCTACGGTAGAGCGGTGCCTTGATAAAAATATTTCGGACTGGGGGAAATTAAAGAGCAGTATCAGAGATACGCTGACAGATTTTATCTGGAAAAGGACAAAGCGAAGACCTATGATCCTGCCGATCATTATGGATGTATAATTTTTGAATTAAACTTTATTATGTATAAAAGGAATCAGAGGAGTATACCGAATGTTAAAAGATGACCCGAGAATCAGCAGCAGCCTGGAAAAATTGATAAACAGTATAAAGGATTCTGAAATATACCATAATTATGTGGAAGCCAGTGAGGCGGTGAGCAAAGTACCTGGATTGCAGGAGCGGATCGATGAATATCGCAGAAACAATTTTTTGATACAGCAGAATCATGAGGGGGGAGAGTTGTTGCAAAAAGTGGAAGATTTTGAACTTAACACAGCAGCTTTCAGAGCAGAACCACTGGTGGATAAATATTTGTGTGCGGAACGTGATTTTGTGAAATTGAAACAGGATATTGATAACAGAATGCTTGCCGAGCTGGAGTTTTCCATTCCGTCGGGATTTTAAACAGCATATGAGGTAACTATGAAACAGTTTATTGTATCAATTGCAACAGCAGCAGTGAAAATAATAGTGCTCATTCTGATCGCTCGATATGTGATCGGAACGGCGTCGGAAGCCTATGCTTTCGGATACCGTGTTTTTTCGGAGGAGCCGGTGAGCGATGAGCCGGGTATTATCTATACGGTGGAGCTGTCGGAAGGGACAACACCGAAACAGGTGGCCCAGGCGCTGGAAGATTATGGGTTAGTCAGAGATAAGGATCTTTTTTATGTGCAATATCTATTGTCGCCTCATAAAGATGAGCTGATGCCTGGAAATTATGAACTGAGCACAGCAATGACAGCGGAGCAGATGTTGGAGATTATGTCGAGTTCCTATGTGGAAGAGGACGGGGAAGAAGATTGACGGCAGAAAGACAGACGGCTTTTATCCGCTCACTGGATGAGGGCAACACAACTTTTTTAAATGAGATAGAGGTCGAGGCGAGGGAAGCGGGCGTACCCATTATCAGGCCGGAAACACAGAGGCTTTTGCGTTTTTTACTGGAGATGCAAAAGCCCTGTCGGATTCTGGAAATTGGATGTGCGGTCGGCTTTTCTGCGTTATTGATGAGTGAATATGGGATGCCTGAGAGTCGTATTACGACAATAGAAAATTATGAGAAGCGAATCAGACAGGCCAGAGAAAATTTCAAAAGGGCAGGGAAAGAGGAAAGAATCACTCTGCTTGAAGGGGATGCTGCAAAAATCCTTCCAACCCTGACAGGTCCTTATGATATGATATTTATGGATGCTGCAAAAGGGCAGTATCTTACCTTTCTGCCGGAGGTGATGCGCCTGCTTTCGCCGGAGGGACTTTTGGTCTCCGATAATGTACTGCAGGAGGGGGATATCCTGGAATCCCGTTACGCGGTGACAAGACGTGACCGTACGATCCATAGCCGCATGCGGGAATACCTGTACCGGATCACCCATGATCCCCGGCTTGAAACCGTGATCCTGCCGGTTGGGGACGGCCTGGCAGTAAGTAAAATGCGGCATGCGGTTGAGCGATAGCTGACCGGGGATATGTACTCCATGGCATCCGCTGCAAAAACACAGAGGAATATTATGCGCAAAGTAGAACTTTTAATCCCGGCAGGAAGCCTGGAAGTATTAAAGACAGCGGTGATTTTTGGCGCCGATGCGGTCTATATAGGAGGAGAAATATTCAGCCTGCGGGCAAAGGCCAGAAATTTTTCCTTTGAGGAGATGGAAGAGGGGATTCAATTTGCCCATAAACGAAACGTAAAAGTCTATGTGGCGGCCAATATTTTTGCTCATCATAAGGATATCGAGGAGGCGGAGGAATATTTTGAAAAACTGCGCAGGATGAAAGAAAAGCCGGATGCCCTGATCATTTCGGATCCGGGACTGTTTCTTGTCGCAAGAGAAGTATGGCCGGAAATAGAGATCCATATTTCCACGCAGGCAAATAACACAAACTATAAGACATACCTTTTCTGGCATAAACTGGGGGCAAAACGGGTGGTCTGTGCCAGGGAGCTTTCTCTGAACGAAATAAAAAAGATCAGAGAGCATATTCCGGAGGAGATGGAGATAGAGGCTTTTGTGCATGGCGCCATGTGTATCGCCTATTCCGGCAGGTGCCTGCTCAGCAACTATATGACTGGAAGGGATGCCAATCAGGGAGCCTGCACACACCCATGCCGCTGGAAGTATGCGGTGGTGGAAGAGAGCAGGCCCGGGGAGTACCTGCCGGTGTATGAAAATGAGCGGGGAACGTTTCTGTTTAATTCCGGCGATCTGTGTATGATAGAGCATATACCGCAGCTGTTGGAGGCCGGGATCGACAGCCTGAAAATAGAAGGCCGGATGAAAACGGCACTTTATGTGGCGACGGTGGCGAGAACTTACCGGAGAGCGATAGATGATTATCTGGAATCGGAAGAGTGCTACCGGAAGAATATGGACTGGTATAAACAGGAGATCGGGAAATGCACTTACCGTCAGTTTACGACCGGTTTTTATTTTGGAAAGCCCGGACGGGAATCTCAGATCTATGATTCCTCGACTTACCAGAGCGAAGCGGTGTATCTGGGGATGATCGAGAAGACAGATGAACAGGGATATGCTTATCTGGAACAGAAAAATAAATTTTATGTGGGGGATGTTGTTGAGATCATGAAACCGGATGGCAGAAATATTCCGGTTCGTGTAGACGCTATGGTGGATGAAGAAGGAATTCCGATGGAAAGCTGCCCCCATGCAAAACAAAAGTTCTCGGTCAGACTCAGTGAAAATCCGGATCCTTGCGATCTGCTTCGGATGCTGCAATAGACAGCGGTTCTGCAAAAGCCGGACAAAGTAATTCAGTCTGCTGCCTGTGTACGGCAGAAAGATCTTATATACATTTTGCATAGAGAAAAAAGGGATTCTTTTCTAAATTTATCTTATATTACAAAAATATAATTCCCTCTTGCAAAGTAAAAAAAAGTGGAGTATCGTAAAAGGGTAAAAAGAAACTGTATACAGGAATACAAGAACGAAGATGTTCCAAAGCGTGGCTTTTGGGACATTTTTTTGCGGAACTTAACAGGAAGGAGCAAAAATGAGTGATATGATGAACGTAGAAGAACTGTTTGGCCGTAATGTGTTTGACCTGGCAAAGATGCGGAGCCGTCTGCCGAAAAATGTCTATAAAGAAGTAAAACATGTGATGGATAAAGGCGGGGAACTGTCCATGACTGCCGCGAATGTGGTGGCGAAGGAGATGAAGGATTGGGCGGTGGAACATGGAGCGACGCACTATACGCACTGGTTCCAGCCGTTGACCGGTATCACGGCGGAGAAGCATGATGCGTTTGTGTCCCATCCCGATGAGGATGGGAAAATGATCACAGAGTTCTCCGGCAAAGAGCTGATCAAAGGGGAACCGGATGCCTCTTCTTTTCCCTCCGGAGGTCTGCGGGCGACTTTTGAGGCGAGAGGATATACAGCCTGGGATATCACTTCCCCGGCATTTCTGAAAGAATCTGCCTGTGGGACAATTCTGTGTATTCCTACGGCATTCTGCTCCTACACAGGGGATGCCCTGGATAAGAAGACGCCGCTTTTGCGTTCCATGGAGGCGCTGAGTAGTCAGGCGCTTCGCATTGTGCGTCTGTTTGGCGATATGACGGCGACGAAGGTGACGGCCTCGGTAGGACCGGAACAGGAATATTTTCTGGTGGATAAAGATCTGTATTTGCAGAGGGAGGATCTGATGTTTGCCGGACGCACCCTTTTTGGTGCACCGGCCCCAAAAGGGCAGGAAATGGAAGATCACTACTTTGGTGTGATCAAGGAACGTGTGGGTTCCTACATGAAGGATCTGAATGAGGAATTATGGAAGTTAGGGGTGACGGCGAAGACTCAGCACAACGAGGTGGCTCCGGCGCAGCATGAACTTGCTCCGGTATATGCTACGGCAAATATAGCGGTGGATCATAATCAGCTTGTGATGGAGACCATGAAGAGAATCGCTTATCACCATGATCTGCGCTGCCTGCTGCATGAAAAGCCCTATGCGGGGGTAAATGGTTCCGGCAAGCACAATAACTGGTCGATCACAACGGACAGTGGGGCGAACCTGTTAGATCCCGGTGATACGCCAAATAAAAATATCCGGTTTTTGCTGGTGCTTGCCTGTATTATGAAAGCGGTTGACGTTCATGCGGATCTGTTGCGCCAGAGTGCGGCGGATGTGGGCAACGATCACAGACTTGGGGCCAATGAAGCGCCTCCCGCCATTATCTCAATTTTCCTTGGAGAACAGCTGGAGGATGTGGTAAAGCAGCTGATTGAGACAGGGGATGCGGCAAAACTGAAAGAGGGCGGCAAGCTGGAGACAGGCGTTTCCACACTGCCTGATTTTGAGAAGGACGCCACCGACAGAAACAGAACTTCACCCTTTGCTTTTACAGGCAACAAGTTTGAGTTCCGTATGGTGGGTTCTGCAGACTCCATTGCCAGTCCGAATACCACGTTAAACGCTATTGTCGCGGAGGCTTTCTGTGAGGCGGCGGACAGGTTGGAACAGGCGGAAGATTTTGATATGGCGGTACATAATCTGATCAAGGAATATATGACGGAGCATCAGAGGATCGTCTTCAACGGTAACGGTTATGCCGAAGAATGGGTAGAGGAAGCGGAAAGACGGGGACTGCCCAACATTAAATCAATGATTGAAGCTGCCTCTACGCTGACTACGGACAAAGCGGTGGCATTGTTTGAAAAGTTTGGCATTTTTACGAAAGTGGAGCTGGAATCCAGAGAGGAGATCATCTACGAAACCTATGCAAAGACGATCAATATCGAGGCACTTACGATGATCGATATGGCAGGCAAGAAGATTATTCCGGCTGTTGTCAAATACAGCAGGAATCTGGCGGATACCGTGAATGCGGTTAAGGCAGCGGGAGCAGATGCTTCTGTGCAGGCAGATCTCTTAAAGACGGTGTGTGAGAAGCTGGCAACAATGCAGGCGGCTTTGAGAAAACTTGAAAAAGTGGAAACGGAAGCCGGCAGGATGGAGGATGCAAAGGAGCAGGCATTCTTTTATAAGGATGTGGTGAAGGAGGTAATGCAGGAACTCAGAACACCGGCCGATGAACTGGAAATGATCGTGGATAAGGAGATCTGGCCGATCCCGACGTATGGGGAGTTGATGTTTGAAGTTTAATAGCATTTGAAATAGAGAGCTTTGCTCACAATAAGAAAAATATCCCTACGAATAGATCTGATAGAGGTCTGTTCGGGGGGTATTTTTTTATTCCGAAAATTGGTAGATAACATGCTAATTTTGTTGAATAAAGCGTTAAATTTGCAAAGCTGTTTTATTATTTACAGTTGCCAGATATAATAACAAAATGATTATGCGGTGCAGGATAAGGCAGGGCAGAAATTAGAATGTTTACATATCAGGTGGTGTATATTGGAAGAGAGGTTTGAGTTCCTGAAAAAAAACAGAGGGTTTACTTTGACAGAGCTGATTGTTGTGATAGCAGTCAGCGCTGTTCTGCTGTCCGTCTCTGTTGCAGGGATCGTTGCATGGGTACATCACGCAGATTTTGTCCGCAATGAAAATTATGCGGAGACGATCTACTATGCGGCTCAGTCTGAGCTGACAAGATACCGTGCCAACGGCCAGTTAAAGGAGCTGGAGGAGATTGTCAGAAAAGAGAATACAGATATTGCGGGAAAGGTTCCGCAGGAGGCCGGCGCCGAGATCGGCGCAGAATACGCTGACAGATTATATTATATGAAAAAGGATCAGGGAACGGCAGATATCAATACCCCTCTGGGGGGATTACTGGCAGATTATATTTATGATGGCAGTATCATGGAAGGCGCTGTCTGTATAGAGTTTGATCCTGTCGACGGTACGGTTTATTCCGTCAGCTACAGCGACAGAAATGAGAGACTTGTTTATAAAGCGCCTGAAGAGACGGACAGGAAAGAAGCTTTTCTGATAAGCCGAAGCAAAGAAATACGCAAAAAAGAACGTATGGGTTATTACAGTGTGGAATTGTCGGAAGCTGCCCCCGGCGCCGTAGGAAAAACCAGACTGGAACATGTGGAGCTTGTCAATGAAGAGCAGCTTTATCTGAGATGGTCGCTGCCGGAAAAATACAGCGCAATTCGAGGCTTTTTATCCTATACAATTGAAATATATGATAAAAATAGTGGTGATAATAAACCGGAATATACTTTTGTCATAAAGGGAAATAAACTTAGAGAGGCGGATGCTTCCCTGCATATAAAGGATGCAGACGGGAATATAGTACCGGAATATCTTGTGGAGTGTACAGGGAAAAATGGAGCGGACGAGGACATTCGGCATGAGTTCATTGCTTATAACAGTGGAGAAGAGATGTATCTTTTGTTAGACTCCATCGATTATGGCGCGGATCCGGGGATGATAACAAAGGATACCACGGTGGTATTGACGGATGTTTTCAGGACGGATGCCTTCAAAAACAGCGCCAGTATTCTGCAGCTTTTTTCGGAGCCGGAAGATATTTATATCAGAATGCAGGCCCAGGGAAAACCTTATAAGACCAGCGCCTGGAAACAGAGCAATACTTCCAATACCATGTTTGCATCCATGGAAGAATGGTGAAGGTTGCGTACTATGCCGGATGATTCGGACGGCTGTGAAACAGAGAACATATTCGGGCAGCGGAGAACGAAGGCAGGGGATAGACTGGTAAAGGAGAAGGGCATATGGAAAGACTGAACAATGTGATAGCAATGGCAAGACAGGCAGGAGCATCAGATATTCATATATCGGAGGGGCGTCCTCTTCTGGTGCGGATCAACGGCAGACTTGTACAGGCGCAGTTTCAGCCGGAAAAGAGCCGGATCCGGGAGATCATTCTGGAAGCGCTGGATGGTGAACAGAGAGACCGGCTGGAGGCAGGACGGGATCTTGACTTTGCGATTGCCACGCCGGATGGACAAAGACAGCGCGTTAATGTATTTCGTTTTCAGGGGAAACTGGCGGCAACGATTCGGCTGTTAAACAGTTATATTCCAAGCCTTGAAGAGTTAAAACTGCCCGGAGTGCTGAGGGAAATGGCGAAGGAACCCCGGGGACTGATTCTTGTCACAGGGCCCACAGGCAGCGGAAAGTCTACGACGCTGGCATCTATAATACAATATATCAACGAAAACCGGGCGGAGCATATCATCACGGTGGAGGATCCGATTGAGTACGTCTATGAGGATAAGCTTTCGCTGATCCACCAGCGTGAGGTGGGAGAAGATGTGGGCAGCTTTGCAGGCGCGTTGCGCAGTGCGCTGCGGGAAGATCCGGATGTAATACTGGTGGGAGAGATGCGTGACTACGAGACGATCTCTGCAGCGGTGACAGCGGCAGAAACAGGTCATCTTGTGATGTCAACGCTCCACACTACGGGTGCGGGCCAGACCATTGACAGAATTATCGACGCCTGTCCTGTTGGGGCACAGAATCAGATCAGGACGCAGATTTCCGGTATCCTGAAAGGAATTGTGCCCCAGTGTCTTATTCCCACAGCAGACGGGAAGGGCCGCGTTGCAGCGACAGAGATCCTGACCGGTACGGATGCGGTGTTAAACCTGATCAGGGAAAATAAGTGTTATCAGATGGGATCGATCATGCAGTCCTCGTCGGCAAACGGCATGCATACGCTGAACTGGGATCTGTGCCGTCTAGTGCGTGGAGGTGATATCTCGGTACAGAGCGCGTTCAAGTACTCCAATGATAAAAAAGACCTGGAGCAGTTTATGTAGGAGCTGTGGTGGCGGCATATATGGTTATAAATAATAAAAAAGCTTTATTTTCATACTTATTTTTTAAAAAAGTACTTGCTTTTTAAAAAACAATCCTGTATAATACCTAAAGTAAGTTAAAGGGCTATCGCCAAACGGTAAGGCAACGGACTCTGACTCCGTCATTTCAAGGTTCGAATCCTTGTAGCCCTGTGTGAAATCCCGGAAGGAAATCTTCCGGGATATTTTTGTTTGCCCAGCATGGGCGTTTTCTAACGGGTGAAAGTCCCGAGTGCGCGTAGGCAACAGGCGGTATCACAGGTACTCACTCCGATATTTGAGGAGCAATTTCACGACCACAGTTATGGATTCAGACCAAACCGATGTGCGCAACAGGCAGTCTTAAAAGTACTGGAAATGATGAACGATGGACATAACTGGATTGTGGACATTGACCTTGCAAAGTTCTTTGACACAGTAGGCCATGACAGGCTAATGACAATCTTCGGACGAACAATAAAGGATGGAGATGTCATATCGGTGGTAAGAAAATTTCTTGTCAGTGGTGTAATGATTGATGACGAGTATGAAGATACAATCATCGGTACACCACAGGGAGGGAATATATCGCCGCTGTTAGCAAACATCATGCTTAACGAGCTGGACAAGGAACTTGAAGTAAGAGGGCTGGATTTCGTCCGGTATGCAGACGACCTAATCATTATGGTCGGAAGCAGACAGGCGGCAGAACGAGTAATGAAGAGCATAACCCGATATATCGAGGAAAAACTTGGATTAAAAGTAAAGGCCGAAAAGAGCAAGGTTGATAAGCCCAAGGGCATAAAGTATCTCGGTTTTGGATTTTACTATGACGCATTTGCCAAAGGATATAAAGCCAGACCACACCCCAAGGCAGTAGCAAAGTTCAAAGCACAAATGAAGAAATTCACGTGCAGGAGTTGGGGAGTAAGCAACGATTACAAAGTGAATAAACTCAACCAGCTTATCCGAGGATGGATTAACTACTTCAAAATCGGAAGTATGAAAGGTCTGTGCGAACGGCTGGATAGCAACATACGCTATCGTCTGAGAATGTGTATTTGGAAGCATTGGAAAACTCCGAAGAACAGGGCAGAGAATCTGATGAAACTTGGAATCAGCCGAAAATATGCATGGTCTACGGCATATACAGGGGCAAGAATTGCCTATGTATGCCAGAGAGGCGCCAACGAGTCAAATGCAAAGTGGCTTGAACGGAGCCGCGGGAAGGATATGAAAAAGACTTCCCACGGTCAAAATAGAAAGCCAGCGTCTTGAGGCGCGCCAGGTAGAGCGGGCTTATAGCCTGCATCCGAACCACCCGTTTTACGGGTGGCAGCGATTTTAAAACCGGGAAAATCTTAAAAAAAGACTTGCGGCAGCAGAACGCGCAGAGTACAATGTACTTTGTGACAGGCAGAATATGGCGAGAAAGTGACAGGACGGCAGACAAAGCTGTCTGTCGGGAAAGAAGGAAGCGGAAATGTACACATTTGACGCAAGAATCAGATACAGCGAGGGGGACTGTGAGAACAGACTGACGATGAACAGCCTGTTAAACTATTTTCAGGACTGTTCCACGTTTCAAGCGGAAGACCTCGGGCTTGGTGTGAGATATATGCTGGACCGCGGGCTGGTGTGGGCCTTAAGTTCCTGGCAGATCGATGTGGAGAGATACCCGGAGATCGGGGAAAGCGTGAAGGTAGGTACACTGCCCTATGCGTTCAGGGGCTTTATCGGATACCGTAATTTCTGGATGGAGGATGGGGGCGGAAAGCGGCTTGCCGTCGCAAATTCGATCTGGACACTGCTCGATCTTAAGACAGGAAAACCGGAGAAGCCCTCTCAGGACATGTATGATGGCTATGTGCTTGATCCGAAGCTTGAGATGGAGTATCTGCCAAGGAAGATCGTGGTGCCGCAGGAGGGGGAGGCGAAACCGGAGTTTGTCATCACAAGGCAGCATCTGGACAGCAACCACCATGTCAACAACGGACAGTATGTGAAGATGGCGCTTGAGTATGCGGAGGAAGCGTTTGCGATCAGGCGTCTGCGGGCGGAATATAAGAAACAGGCATATCTGGGAGATGTCTTCTACCCCGTGGTATATGCGAAGGAGGATGGCTGCGCGGTAAGTTTAAATGATAAAACCGGCGAGCCCTATGCGGTTGTGGAGATGACCGGAGAAAAAGGATGAGGGAAACTATGATAGAACTGGGAAAGAGACAGAAGTTAAAAATCGTGAAGGAAGTGGAGTTTGGCGTCTACCTGGGGGATGAAAAGGAGAAAGTGCTTCTGCCGAAAAAGCAGGTGCCGGAGGGGGCGAAAAAGGATGATGAACTGGAAGTGTTTATCTACAGGGATTCTTCCGACAGGCCCATCGCAACGGTCAGAACGCCGAAACTGATGGCGGGGGAGACGGCAGTTTTATCAGTTTCGGATGTGACGGATATCGGAGCCTTTCTGGACTGGGGATTGGAGAAAGATCTGTTTTTGCCGTTTAAACAGCAGACAGCCAAAGTAAAGCCGGGGGATGAATGCCTTGTTGCGCTCTATATAGATAAGAGCAGCAGGCTCTGTGCTACCATGAAGGTATATCATCATCTGCAAACGGACAGCCCCTATCGGAAGAACGATACCGTGACGGGACGTGTCTACGAACTCAGCGGGAATTTCGGCGCGTTTGTGGCGGTGGACGATAAATATTCCGCGCTGATTCCCAAAAAGGAGATGTACGGCGGGAAAAAATATCAGGTGGGTGATATGGTCACGGCCCGGGTGGCAGATGTGAAGGAGGACGGCAAGCTGGAACTGGCTGTACGTCAGAAGGCGTATCTGCAGATGGAAGAGGATGCCGACAGACTGATGGGGATCATAGACAGTCATGGCGGTGTGCTGCCCTTTTCCGATAAGGCGGATCCCGAGCTTATCCGGCGGGAAACAGGGATGAGCAAGAACGAATTCAAGCGGGCTTTAGGAGGATTATATAAATGCAGGCGCGTTGAGATTGGCGAAAGCTCAGTTCGTAAAATAAAGTGAAAAGCCAGGAGAGTGGAATAATCAAACACATTAGACAAAAATGTACCATTAAAATTGTGCAGATTTGCTAATGATTGAGAATCTTTCTGAAAAAAAGACGGTGAAAAAAGAGAAAACGTTTTCCGCCTCTTGCAATTTGGAAAATTTCGGGTAAAATCAAACTTGTAAACGAAAATGATTGAATTGCAGTTTCCGCAAAGACACGCGGAGAGAAAGGAGTACAGAATGAAAGTACAGAATATTAAAAACATTGAAAAGTTTTTTCAGGTAGTGGACAAATGTTCCGGCAGAGTAGAGCTGGTTACAGGTGAAGGCGACAGATTAAATCTGAAGTCCAAACTGTCCCAGTATGTATCCATGGCAAATATCTTTTCCAATGGTGAGATTCCAGAGCTGGAGATTATTGCTTATGAGCCGGAAGATATCGGGAAACTTGTGAACTTTATGATGGAGAATGACTAAGATAAATGAACAGTAAAAGGATCGGAGTATCGTTTCTGCTTACCATACTGATAGAATTTTTTTATGTGTTTGGCATTAGTATTTTTTTTGCGGTGACAGAAAGCGGTGAGCTGGGTATTGTAGAAAATTTAATATTGGCACAGATGTTAAATGTGGTGCCCTTATTTCTGGTGGTTTTGATCGGAAGAAGAAAAGACAGGTCGGAAAAGATTTTTTCGGACGTGCTGGGATTCAGGCGGATTAAAATTTCTACTGCTCTTATGACGGTCCTTTACACAATTTTGATTTCACCATTGTCAACGCTTGCGAATGCAATATCGATGATATTTGTGGATAATGCAGTGAATGAAATTGCAGGGGACGTCCTGGACGTCCCTTTTGTCGTTATGTTTTTGATTATGGCAGTTTTTGGACCATTCTGCGAAGAACTGGTTTTCCGGGGGGCTTTTTTCCGGGGATTCCGGAAATCAGGAAATATTTTCGGGGCGATTGTGATGTCGGCAGTGCTGTTTGCAATCATGCATATGAATTTTAACCAGGCGGCCTATGCGGTATTGCTCGGTATTATGATGGCGCTGGCGGCAGAGGCCACAGGTTCTACAGTAACCTCTTTTATAATACACCTGATTTTTAATGGACAAAGTGTATGCCTGCTGTATCTGAGCGATAAATTAGCGCCGGATATTCTGATGGAGGAAATGGAGATGAGTTACAGCTCATCGGAGATGGCGCTTATTATTGCTTTTTATCTGCTTCTTGCGGTAGTGTGTACCTCCATTGCGTTCTGTGTACTGACATGGATGGCATCCAACGAAGGAAAACAGAATTTCCTGAGAACAGTCTGGGCCTCCAGGAAGAACCGGGGTGAAAAGATGTGGAGTGTCTGCCTGATTATCGCTGTTTCTCTGGCACTTATCTATATGATAGCCATGGAGATACTGAAGGCTGTGCTGTGAACGGAAAGGTTTTTGGCAGTAACAGGATTTTTGAAGAAAGCATCTATGCGGATTATATGCGGGATGAATAAATAAGAAAACAGACAGGAAACACGTTTAATGTTCCTGTCTGTTTCTTTTTTCCGTCAATGTAAAGCCTCCGAAGCAAACTGGCTTTTTATCCTGTAAGAATATGGGCAGTATTGCTTATTTCGGAGGAACAGGTCACTGTTTTATATACGGACGTCAAACTGACTTCCGATATCGGGATTGACGGAAAGCTCCATCTGTGCAGTGGGGACAGATGCAATCATCTGTGCTAACTGTGAACCCTGCGAAGTGGCAGTATCCATAGCTTTACTCAGCATCTTCATACCCCAGTCGGTCTGCACTTTGGACATAGACATAGCAGTCGATAAACCCGCAATATCCATCTGGCACCTCTCCTTTATCCATGCGTTTCAGCATGGGAGTATTGTTGTATGGCCGATCCCGTTGTAAGAGATGGCCAGTTTCAGTATAAATGGAAAGAGATTTTTTGTCAATCTTGCTAAAATGATAAATTTTTGATATACTGAACATTATGCAGGCGCAGGGCAGTACAAAAGTGCATGCAGAAACGGGGCGGGAAATGCAAAAAATAAATATATTGGGAATGAGCCTGACGGATTACTCTTTTAAAGAGGCGATCGGCATAACGGATCGTTTTCTGGGGAACGGCAGTCTTAATACGATCCTGTTTGTTTCCGCGAAGATCCTGGTGGGGGCCGGAAGCGCGGCAAAAAAGCAGGCATGGATAGAAGCGGCGGATCTGATTGTCTGGAGTGATGCTGAGATTGTGCGTCAGGCAGGCGTTATGGCAAAGAACCGTATTCATGAGGTGGAAAACCAGGAATATTTCAAAGAGATTTTAAGACGCTTTGGAAGAGGGGGAAATCCTCTTTATCTGCTTGCGGATTCGGAAGAAGAGCTGGAAAAGCTGGGGCATGATCTGAAAAGTTTCAGGGAGGATCTGAACATTGCAGGTGCGGGAATCGTAGGGGGTATGCAGGCGGAATGGGAAAATGAAGCCAATCGGATCAACGAACTTGCGCCTGTTGCCATCATATCCAGGATGCAGTTTGAAAAGCAGGCAGAAATTGTGGAAAGCATGAAACAATTTTTAAATGCGGAAATCTGGCTTGCCCTTGATAATGAAATGATTCCGGACAGCAGAAGGGTTCCCCTTTTGAGAAAGCTTCTCAGCAAATGGGATCATCATGTTTTTCAGAAACTGTTGTCAGAATCTCGTCGGATGAACAGGCAGGATGAAAAATCGGATCGGACATCTGAATAGAGGAAAGAGTTTGTATATCTTTGATATGAAAACAGCCCGTTGAGTGGCTGTTTTTCTTATTCATTGCAAATGTACTCGTATTGTATAGGTTGACTATTGGAAAAAACAGGTAAATTTTAGAGAAAATCTAAAAAAACAGACAAAAAAAGTTTGAAAAGAGGTAGATTTATTTGTGCATTTGTTTTAAAATGAGTAATAGGTCACGAAAAAAGCCTTTTCAGGGGTGGAATTGTATTGTTGAAAATGTATAAAGAATTGTACGGTAAAGATGTCATGCATTGCAGGAGGGAAGGATATGATTTCAAATCAGATTTTGCAGAACACGATTGAAGGTTTAAAGGCAATTGCCAGAGTGGAGCTCTGTATTATGGATGTTGACGGTAAAGAAGTGGCAGCTACAGTGGCAATGCATGAATGTGAAAAACCTGCGATGGAATTTGCGCAGTCGCCGGCGGATTCCCAGGAGATACAGGGCTATCAGTATTTTAAAATTTATGATGAGCAGCAACTGGAATACATATTGATCGCGGGTGGTTCCGGTGAAGATGTTTACATGGTTGGAAAGATGGTAGCTTTCCAGATACAGGGATTACTGGTGGCGTACAAGGAGCGTTTTGACAAGGATAATTTTATTAAAAACCTGCTGCTTGACAATCTGCTGCTTGTGGATATTTACAGCCGTGCGAAAAAACTTCATATCCAGGCTGATGTCAGGCGCGTGGTGATGATCATTGAGACGGACAGCACGAAGGACTGTAATGTGCTGGAGATCGTGCGCAGCGGTAATACCAATACCAGAGACTTTGTAACAGCGGTGGATGAGAATAATGTGATCGTTGTAAGGGATCTGACGGACGGGGATTCCCCGGCGGAGATAGACAGAGGGGCAAAGGCACTGGAGAGTTTTCTCGTAAAAGAGGGTATGAAGAATGTCCGTGTATCTTACGGTACTGTCGTAAAGGAGATCAAAGATGTCAGCCGTTCTTACAAAGAGGCGCGGATGGCTCTTGATGTGGGAAAAATATTTTTCAGTGACAGAAACGTGGTGGCATACAGTGAGCTGGGGATTGGGCGTCTGATCTATCAGCTTCCGATTCCACTGTGCAGAATGTTTATCAGAGAGATATTCGGCGGAAAAAGCCCTGATGATTTCGATGAGGAGACGCTGACAACGATCAATAAGTTCTTCGAAAACAGCCTGAATGTTTCGGAGACTTCAAGGCAGCTTTTCATTCACAGGAATACGCTGGTCTACAGACTGGATAAGCTGCAGAAGGCTACAGGACTGGATCTGAGAGTCTTTGAGGATGCTATCACCTTCAAGATCGCACTGATGGTTGTAAAATATATGAAATATATGGAGACCTTTGATTATTGAGGATTTTCTGATCCGTAAAACAGAAGATGCATTTTTAAAGTGGGAAGATACGCCGCAAAGAGGAGGAAGGTGTTCAGGCAGATGAAATTTAAAAAGGTGTATCCCCTGTATAGGATGGTAGAGGAGAAAGGGACAGGATAGTGACGGAGAAAACGGTAAAAAAGAAACGGAAGAAAAGAAGCAGTGACAGGGATATTATTGTACTGGATCATGTGAGTAAATCTTATGAGACAGGTTCCCCGGCCCTGAATGATATTAATTTGCGCATCAGGCAGGGAGAATTTGTGTTTATTGTAGGTGACAGCGGTTCGGGAAAATCTACAATGATCAAACTGCTGTTGCGGGAATTGAGCGCAACGGAAGGAAATGTCAGGGTGTTAGGATATGATCTGAACAGGATCAGGCACCGGAAGATTCCGGAATTTCGTCGCAACATCGGTATTGTATTTCAGGATTTCCGTCTTTTAAAGGACAGGAATGTTTATGAGAATGTGGCTTTTGCACAGAGGATCGTACAGACACCTGCAAAGCAGATGCGGAAAAATGTGCCGGCAGTTCTTGCCTCGGTGGGGCTGGCCGGAAAATATAAGGCAAAACCGAAACAGCTTTCCGGCGGTGAACAGCAGAGGGTAGCCCTTGCCCGCGCCCTTGTGAATGAGCCAACATTGCTTTTGTGTGATGAGCCTACCGGGAATCTGGATCCCAAAAACTCCTGGGAGATTATGAATATGCTGGAGGAGATTAATAAGGGAGGGACAACCGTGCTGGTGGTAACTCACAATAAAGAAATTGTGAACCAGATGGAGAAGCGGGTGGTGACATTAAAAAGAGGCGTCATTATAAGCGACGAGGAGAAGGGAGCGTATATCGATGAGGATTAGTACATTTTTTTATACGATCAGACAGGGCTTCCGCAATATTTTCCGCAACAAGCTTTTTTCGCTGGCTTCGATCGCTACGATAACGGCCTGCCTGTTTATGTTTGGCATTTTTTACTCAGTTGTGGTCAATCTGCAGAGCATGGTGCAGAATGCGGAGGAAGGGGTCTGCGTCACGGTATTTTTTGAGGAGGGACTGGATGATACCACCATACAGGAGATAGGAGAGAAGATATCGGGAAGAGTGGAAGTGTCGGAAGTGGAATATATTTCGGCTGATGAAGCCTGGGAGGAATGGCTGGCCGGTTATCCGCCGGAATATGCGGAAGGCTTTACAGAAAATCCCCTGGCTAACTGCGCCAACTACAGAGTTTATTTGAGTGATGTTTCCATGCAGGATTCCCTTGTCACTTATCTGGAGTCCACACCGGGTGTCAGAAAGATAAACCGTTCCCAGTTTACAGCGGACATTCTGACCGGTTTCAACTCGCTGTTAGGGTATGTGTCTATAGGCCTTATTGCTATTTTGCTGGGAGTATCGATTTTTTTGATCAGCAATACGGTGACCATCGGCATCAATGTGCGTAAAGAGGAGATATCCATTATGAAATATATTGGCGCCACAGATTTCTTTGTGCGTTTTCCGTTTGTGGTGGAGGGAATGCTGATCGGTCTGGTGGGGGCGGGAATACCACTTGTTATCATTTATTTTGTTTATAATAAAGCCGTAGCTTATGTGCTGGAACGTTTTTCCATTCTGACCAATCTTCTCACCTTTTTGCCGGTGACAGAGATTTTCCATATGTTATTGCCGCTGTCTTTGGGAATCGGTGTAGGGATCGGCTTTATCGGCAGTTTTACAACAGTGAGGAAGCATCTTGGAGTATAGGAAAGTATGGTAAGAGCGGATACCTGTGGCGGGAACAGTCCATATTTTTGCAGATATGCTTTCTGATGTGATATGGAATGATGAGTTGTGTTCCGGAGTTTAGAGTATGGAAAAGAAATTACATCTGAAAAAGTGCATAGGAATTTTTGTGCTGTTGATACTGGTACTGCTGTCCGGTGAAGAGACCAGGGCAGTCTCTCCGTCTTCCATAACATCTGAGAGCATCCGGGAAAAGGAAGGACAGATATCCAATGCCCAGGAGGAAAAAAAACAGATAGAATCTGCTCTGACAGACATTAAGGAATTGAAGGCACAGCTGGAAGGGGAAAAGATAAGTCTGGAGAATTATGTGGTGGCATTGGACAATGATTTAGCCGGGATACAGCAGAAGATTTCGGAATTAAATGGAAAGATCGTGGCAAAGGAAGAAGAGATCAGGGAGACAGAGAAGGAGCTGGATGCGGCCATAGAAAAACAGGACGAACAGTATGCTGCGATGAAAATGCGCATACAGATGATGTATGAGCAGAATGATAATTATTACGTTGAAATGATATTGAGCGCAGAATCTTTTGGAGATCTGTTGAATAGACTGGATTATATAAAGGAAGTGTCGGCGTACGATGAACGAAAACTGCAGGAATACATGCTGATCAGGGAGTATGTGGAGATGTGCAGGGAACAGCTGGATGCGGAAAAAGAGGTTCTGGATGCGGCAAAAGTAAGTGTACAGCAGGAGGAAGCATCTCTGGAAGAACTGATTTCTGATAAAGAGGCGGAGATCGTTGCAAAGCAGAGCGATATCGGCAGCAAAGCGGCAGCGATCGAGGAGTATGAGGCAGACATCCGGGCACAGAATGAACTGATCGCTTCTCTGGAGGCAGCAGTTGCGGCGGAGAGAAAGCGGTTAGCGGAGGAAAACGCAGCGCGGTTGACTTATGACGGCGGTGTATTCTGTTTCCCGGCACCTTCCTATACAAGAATTTCAGAAGAATATGGAGAGCGTATCCATCCGATCCTCGGCGTACCGCAGTTTCATAACGGAATAGATATTGCTGCGCCTAACGGCAGCCCGATTCTGGCGGCTTATGATGGAGAGGTGGTGGCGGCCGCATATAGTGGAAGCATGGGAAACTATGTGATGGTAGATCATGGAGACAGCCTTTATACCATATACATGCATGCCTCCGCACTCTATGTGTCAAAGGGAGAACTTGTGACGAAGGGGCAGCAGATCGCGGCTGTAGGCTCCACAGGAAGATCAACGGGACCCCATCTGCATTTCGGCGTACGAAAGAACGGAGGCTATGTGAGTCCATGGGGGTATCTCGGCTGACTGTCCGGCTGTTTGGGCAGCCTGTGAATAGCACAGCTGAATGGTCATGGCTTTGGCTCAGATATAATTCAGTAGTAGTGGAATCATTGAAAAGGTGGCGTATGGACGTGGAAGAAAATCAGGATAAATCAAAAAGTTATGGACTTGGTGTGGTGACAGGTATTCTGGCAACAGTACTTGCGGTCAGCGGAATATGGCTGGGGAAAATTATATTGGACAAAGGGAATACAAAAGAGGTATCCGTATCAGGGATTTTAAAGGAAAACTCTGTTGTAAACAGTGAGACTCTCAGCAAAATGGCGGCAATTGAGAAGACGGTAGATGAAAACTTTTATTTTGATACGCTGACAGAAGCGGATATGCAAACCGGTATCTACCGGGGTATGCTGGAGGCACTGGATGACAAATATGCAGTTTATTATACGGCGGAAGAGCTGAATACGCAGCTGGATGACAATGAGGGAATTTATTATGGCATCGGCGCTTATGTCATGATGAATACAGAGACAGAGACTCCCTATATCAGCGGGGTTATCCAGGGGACACCGGCCGAGGAGGCGGGACTGCAGATAGGGGATATTATCTATGCGGTGGACGGGACGCCTACCTTTCAGATGACACTGGAGGAGGCTACAGGGCTGATCAAAGGAGAAGAGGGAACTCATGTGACATTGACGCTGATACGGGAAGGTACGGCTTTTGATCAGGATGTGGTACGGAGGAAGGTGAACAATCCTACCGTTACCTTTGAGATGCTGGATGAAGAGATCGGCTATATTGGTATTTCAGAATTTAAAGATATAACAGTGGATCAGTTTACGGAGGCTTATGCCGTACTGAAAGGATCCGGTGTAAAAGCGCTGGTTCTCGATCTGCGTGGAAACCCGGGCGGCCTGCTGGATGCGACAGTCAGTATCTGCCAGCAGATTCTGCCGGAAGGTCTGGTTGTTTATACGGAAGATAAAAACGGAGAACGATTTGAGTACACATGTGATGGGACAAGGAAGATAGAGATACCAATGGTTGTGCTTGTCAACAACGGTTCTGCAAGCGCCTCGGAAGTGATGACAGGGGCGATAAAAGATCATGGCGTGGGTACAGTGATGGGAACTACGACCTATGGGAAAGGGATTGTCCAGAAAATTATCAGACTTTCAGATGGATCCGGTGTAAAACTGACGACAAACGCCTACTTTACGCCAAACGGCAATAATATCCATGGAACGGGTATTGAACCGGATGTGGTGGTGGAATTTGACGCGGAAGCATATTATGGGGAAGAACGGATCGACAATCAGCTGGAGGCGGCAAAGGAATATCTGAGGAAGAAACTGCACGGATAAAGAGGCGGCCAGGGAGAGCAGAAAACAGACAACTGAAAGGGCAGCAGGGAGACAAAGGAGAGAAAGCGGTGAAGATGCGGGGGATTCAGCCGTTGGCTTACAGAGTGATACAGGCAGTCGGAGGGGTAATATTTCTGTGTCTGACATATTATAGCCTGAGATATTCTCAGTATATGTTTCCACAGATGGATGAGATCCCGATAGACAGGAAAGGAGATCCTGTCTGCTGTATTCTGGCGGTGGGGGTTGTGATTCTGGCTGTCTTTTTGATGATGAGACTGGAGTATAAGATTTCCGACCGGAATAAGGCGTGGATAGAACGTATTTTTTTGAGTATATCAGTGCTCTGGGTAACTGGAGCCGGCTTTTGGTGGATCAGCAGTCTGGACAGAGTGCCGGAGGGAGATCAGGCATTTGTGTATGGCGGTGCTTCTTATTTTCTGGAAGGAGGATACTTTTTTCTGGAAAAAGGAAGTTACTGCTATATTTATCCTCATCAGCTGGGGCTGATTGCCTTGGTGGAAGTGCTGTTTCTGATAGTTGGAACATACAATTATTTTGCCTTTGAGGTGGTCAGTGTATTACTGGCGGGGGGAATCGTATTGTTGGGGTATGGATTGCTGAAGGAGATGAATACATCTGTTTCGGCAAGGATCTTTTACTGCTTATTTATTATGGGATGTGTTCCTCTGATCTGCTACACAAGCTGGGTATACGGGGATCTGCCAAGTATTTTTTTTGCAATGCTGGCGGCCTGGCTTGTGCTCAGGTGGCAGAACTGCCTGCGGAAAGGATATCTGGCGGGAATGGTGGCGGCCTCTGTGATGGCTGTACTGGTACGCAAAAATTCCATGATTCTGCTGATCGCGTTGATTCTTCTCACACTGGTCTATGTTATTGATTCCCGGAAATGGCAGATCGTTATCGCGGCAGCGCTGGCGGTGGCGATGTCTTTTCTTGCATATCAGGGGATTTATAAAATGTATGAGATACGCTCAGGGTATGAGCATAGCGATGGCCTTCCTGTGAATTCATGGATTGCGATGGGGATGATGGAGAAGGGCGATTGTTGTGGCTGGTATGATAGTGGTGTGAAAGATATCATGTATGCCACGGATTGCAGTTGCGATGAAACAAAAGAGATTATGGCAGGGATAATTGAGGAAAGATTTCATACTTTTACAGATGATCCCAAATATGCTGTTCTGTTTTTCAGAAAAAAGATTTTGTCACAGTGGAATGAACCTTTGTATCAGAGCATCTACTTCAGTGCCAAGAATCTCAGAAATGATCTTCTGGAACCTGGAAGCTTTCTGGAGGGAATATATAATAGGCCGGAAGTGCATGATAAAGTGTTTTGGTTTGCGGATCTTATGCAGGCGCTTGTGTATTTCGGTATGCTGCTTTATTATCTTTTTGCTGTTCGAAAGGATACACAGCCATTTGCATATCTTCTGGCAGTGACGATAATCGGTGGGTTTTTCTTCAGTATTTTATGGGAAGCAAAGACGAGGTATATTTTTCCGTATTATGTGATGATGTACCCATTAGCAGTAGTGGGGTACTTTAGGGCGGTAGAGCAGATACGGAAATGGACAGGTGTATGAATTTGGTGTCTTGTGGATTTGCAGGCAGTGAATGTATCAGAATATGATTTAAATAATATGAAGATAAAGATAGATATGGATGGGACAGGCTTAAAGTAGAGGGCTGTCCCATCTTTTTTGTGGCAAACAAAAATATGTACAAAAATGGCATCTGATTTTTGTATATTATCCCAACTTGCCAAATCTAATACATCTGTTGTATACTAAACGCATATAATAAACACATAACAAGAATAGAAGGAGAAAATTATGGCAAGTAAAAAAACGTTGCGTCAGATTCTGGAGGAGAGCAAAGGGTGTTTTCTGGTTCCCTGTGTCTATGACTGTGCTTCCAACCATGCAGTGGAAATGTGCGGTTTTCCGGTGAGCCTGCTCTCGGGCGGAGAGGTATCGATTTCCATGAACGGAGTGATCGATTATGGCTTTACAAACCTGACAGATCTGGAGTGGGTGGTGAGCAGAGTATCGCAGACCAGCTCGATTCCGTTAATTGCGGATATCGAGGATGGTTTTGGCGGCCCGCTGGCGGTGTACCGCTCTGCGAAAAGATTGTCGGCGGCGGGGGCTGCCGCGATTCAGCTGGAGGATTCTGCGGATATGGAAGAATCCACGAAGATTCTGCCCAGAGATAAATATCTGGCGAAGGTGCGCGCGGCGTTAGATGGGCTGGAGGGAAGCAACTGTCTTCTGATCGCCCGCAGCAATGCGGATCCCGCTGATCCGGAGCAGATGAAAGAGGGCTGCGAGAGACTGCAGGAAGCCATTGATATCGGCAGGAAGCGGGGACAGTATGTGATCGCCATGATGGTACTGGTAGGCAATTACGAGCAGGCGGAAGCTATGGCAAAGATCGTTACGGGATCGAAGATCTTCGCGGATGTGCGGGCGGAGAAAGGCGGGGATGGCCATTATCACCCCTCTGTTACGATGGAAGAACTGACGAAGCTCGGCTTTGTGATGTGCAGCAGCCATTATACACTGAAGGCAGCGATGGAAGGTATGCTGGAACACGGTCTTGCAAATTATAAGAACCAGAGTGTGGCTTATACGTTTGAGATGGCCCCGACCACAGGGATAGAGAGCTTTTCCGCTTCCGGAATGTTTGATCCCCAGGCGTATCTTGCCCTAGAGAATTCTTTTACCCATGGAAACAAGGAATATACCATCGTGGGACATCAGGTGGAAGATTACCCGGAGGGATTTGTGCGCCCGGATATTAAGGAACGGTTATGATGAAAAGATATATCGATGCACATGTGCATATAACGCCGGCGGCGGCGCTGGGCACGAAAAACGATCGGTTTGGGACAGAGGTTATGCCTTACGGCTATCTGAAAATGGGGGAAGAGGGATTTTACACTATGCCGCCCTATATTCATGACAGCCAGTTCACGGAAGACACGCTGGTAAAACTGATGGATGTCTACGGGGTGGAGAAAGCCGTCATTTTGCAGAGCCTGATGTCGCCCCAGAATGAGGCCGTGGCAAAAGCGGTGGAGAAGTATCCGGACAGGCTGGCCGGGGCTATGATCATTGAGCCCGTTGACGGCTGGGAGGAACAGATGGAATACTGGTACGGCCGGGGACTGCGCGCCATCAAGTTTGAGATGCGGGCTTATACCGATCCGGCGGCCTATCCGGATATCGGTTACACGGATCCCCGGATGTTAAAACTGTTTGAAAAAGCCCAAAAACTGGGACTCACAGTGACGATCGATCCGGCTCCCGTGGATTTCCCGGTGTATGAGCCGGAAAAGCTGTTAAAGGCGATTCGGGAATTCCCGGCGCTGCATTTTGTACTGTGTCATATGGCATATCCGCGGCCCCTGGATACACCGGAATTGGAAACCAGGTGGGAGCAGATGTTAACTGTGGCGGCGCTGCCGAACTGTTTTCTGGATGTGAGCGCAATGCCTGATTTTTTTGACGCGGAAGGCTGGCCCTATCCGACGGCTTTGAAGCTCTTGAAGAAGGCAAAAGAGGTTGCGGGGGCACAAAAGCTGATCTGGGGAACCGATATCTCGGGTACTTTAAACAGAGCTACCTATGCACAGATGATGGAAATGTTTTACCGGGCGGACTGTCTGAACGAGGAGGAACTGGACGGACTGTTCTACCGGAATGCGAAAAGAGCCTATCGTCTGTAAAGTAGATAGAACATGTAACTGGGGAGGGTGTAACAGTTACAAAACACAAGAAAAAGTTAAGAGTTTAAGGAGGAAAGAAAAAATGAAGAAGAAATGGTTATCATTGTTGCTGGTATTTGCAATGGTACTGTCTTTGACTGCCTGTGGAAATAACGGCAGCGAGACGGCAGCAAATGAAACGGAAGCGCCGACGAATGAGGCAGAGCAGGAGCCTGCGGCGCAGGAAGAGGCGGAAGCGCCCGCAGCAGAGGAAGCTGCCCCTGCATCTGATGGCGACACAATCAAGATCGGCGTACTGTGCTATCTCTCCAGCACCAGAAGCGCAACCCTGGGATTTTTCCAGATCGGCTGGGAGGCGGCTGCGGCGGAGATCAATGCGGCAGGCGGTATCGACGGAAAGAATGTTGAATTTCTGCTGTATGATCCCCAGGGCGATGCGGCGCAGGTTTCCCAGAGACTGACAGAGGCAAAGAACGACGGCTGTGTGGCGGCGCTGTTCACATCCGGCGATGATCTGGCGCCCACAGCGGCAGAATGGGCGGAGGAGAACAAATTCCCGGTTATTCTGCAGAGCAATACGTCCACAGAAGTTACGTTAAAGCATTTCTCGGAATACTGCTATAACGTAGGACCGAACGCATGGGCTTTTGCAAAGATGCTTGCGCTGTCCGCAGTGGGAGAAGAAGGTAAAAAGAATTTCGTGTTCTGCGGAACAGACGGTGCGGCTACAATCGATGCGGAAAATCTGCTGATCCTGGAAGGACAGAAATTGGATCCTGATTTCGAATGTCTGGCGAGTTATCGCGTATCCACCAGCGATTCCGAATTTTCCAATATTATCAGCCAGATTGCGACCACTGCGCCGGACATGGTATTGCAGCAGGGCGGCGGACCGACTTTTGTTTCTTTTGCACAACAGGGACTGATGTTCGGACTGTTTGATGTATCGGATGTCTATAACGATTTCGTGGTAGATACTTCCACCAACTCGGGATTAGCTGAGACAGGGGAATATCCTTACGGCAGTACAAAGGGAATGTTCCTGTTAAATTTCTGGGATGAGAGTAAAATGGATGACACGATCAAAAACTTCTGTGATCTGTATATGGAGAACGAGATCTGCGCATCCAGCGGATATGTGGCGCCGGCGGACGCGGGATTAAGCTGCTACCGCGGTGTGAAAGCCATCGCCCTCGGTATCCAGGCATGTCTGGATGCAGGGACGGATTACACGGATCCACAGGTACTGACAGAGGCCATTGGGGGCATCAGCTGGGAAGATTCCACGGGAGAACATCATTTCCGCGAACTGGATAATCAGCTGACTTTTGACTATTACTACGGCGTTTCCTGTGAAGAGGGCAGCGAAGCTTACAACGGCAATCCGGTTGCGACGGATATCATTACCTATTCTTCCGACGACCTTCTTCCTACGGAGCAGGAGATGAAAGATTATGCGGAGAAGCTGGGTGTGACAGGCAGATTTTAGGAGAGATTTCCGGCGAAGCAGGCAGCTGCTGTTTATGTATACGGGCGCTCGGAGGAAACGTGTCAGCGAAGGCTGACGGGCGCCCGGCACGCGAGCAGGGGAAAGGCTTTTTCCCTGCTCGATTAAATAACGGATGGAGAATGAGTTATGACAATACAACAATTTGTGCTGGCTCTGGTGGTGGGGTTGGCCAGTGGTATGATTTCTTATCTGACGGCATCGGGGATGAGCCTGATTATCAGTGGTATGGGAACCATCAACTTTGGCCAGGGAGCTTTTTATATTCTTGGAGCCCTTTTGTGCTATTACACCGTGAAAGCAAATATTCCCTTTGTTCTGGCATTGCTGATCGGTTTTCTGGTACCGGCTGTGATCGGTATCGTGGTGGAATTTTTGCTGCGGCCTGTCTTTGGACTGGATATGACATACAGCATGCTGATCACTATGGGGGTAAGCTACATGCTCTGTGATCTCATGTCCATGATGTGGGGAAATACCGTGCGCGCAACGCCCGTGCCAGCTGCTTTTGGCGGTGCGATCCGGGTGGCAGGGCTCAATGTGGCATTTCCGGCTTACTACATGTTCATTATCGCTTTTTCGGCCCTGATTGCCATTGCCATGCGCCTGATGTTCAATAAGACGAAACTTGGGATTTATTTCCGCGCCATTATAAGCGACCGCCACATGGTGGAATGTCTCGGCATCAATGTACAGAGGCTGTTTACGGTGATGTTCATGATCGGTTTGGGGTTGGGCGGAATTGCGGGAGCGCTGAACGCGCCGATCTCCGGCCTGACGCCGGGACAGGGGCTTACGGTATTCAATTCCGTGTTCCCGGTTCTTCTGGTGGGCGGCCTGGACAATATGGACGGCGCGTTGCCGGCGGCATTGGTAATCGGCCTGGCTTCCGCCTATGCGGCGATCTTTATGCCGACTTATTATAATCTGGTGCCCAGCGTGATCATGGTTATCGTAGCATTTTTTAAGCCGAAGGGTTTGTTTGCCAGAAAGGAGGCCTGAAAATGGAAAAAAACGTTAAGAAGGACCTCTTAATCGGAATGGTTGTCGTGGCAGCCTATGCGGTTGCCGGGACATGTTTCGGGGAAAGCGTATCAAAGATCATGTCTTATGTGGTGATTATGACGCTGTTTGCCCTGAGTTTTAATCTGCAGTTCGGCTATGCGGGCATGACGAGCTTGGGACATGCCATGTATTTTGGACTGAGCGGTTATATTCTTGTGGCTTTCTGCCTGAAAGCGAATATGAATGTGTGGCTGGCCTGCCTTCTCACCCTGCTCATCTGTTTTGGCCTTTATACGATCTGCGGGATCATCTGCCTGAAAAATAATATGATGACTTTTACTTTTCTGAGCATGGGGCTTTCTCTGAGCGTCTCCACGATGTTCGGAAAATGGCTGTATATGGGCGGTATGGTGGGATTAAACTGTAAGATCGCGCCTGCCTGGATGAGTGATTACCGGGTGATGTTTCTGTTTATTCTGGCGGTGATGACCGTCTGTACAGTACTGATCTACCTGCTTGCGAAAAGTCCCTTTGTCACCATGTTAAAGGGCGGAAGGGAGAATGAGGAGCGTCTGATTTTTCTGGGCGTGAACACGAATATGCTTCACACGGTTGTCTTTGTGATCAGCGGGCTGTTTGCGGCTGTGGCAGGTATGCTGTTTGCTTTTCGCAACGGCGGCGCTTATGTGGCTTCTCTGGATGCGGCGCTTTCCTTTGAGGCGATCATTATGTGTGTAGTGGGAGGGATGGGCAGTTTTTTCGGTCCCATACTGGGCGGACTGATCGTGGCTTTAGTCTATAACTGGCTTCCTTCGGTCACAGATTATTATCAGGGAATCCTGGGACTGTTTGTACTGCTGATCGTTTACTTTATGCGGGAAGGACTTCTCTCCAAATCGAGTCCGCTTATGAAACTCATGAAGAAGAGATCGGAAACAGCAAAAGAAGGGTGAGGAGGAGAAAGACGTGGCACAGGATATTATTTTAAAGACAGAACATCTGGTCCGCTATTTTGGAGCGCTGAAGGCCACGGATGATGTCAGTCTGGATATCTACCGGGGAGAGGTACACGCGATCATCGGGCCCAACGGGGCCGGAAAGTCCACCCTCATGGATCTGATCGTAAACCGTACCAGCCCCAATGAGGGGCGTGTGTTTTTTGAGGGGAAAGAGATCACGAAGGTTTTGCCTTACCGGATCGCCAATATGGGACTCTGCAAATGTTTTCAGATCTCGAAGCTTTTCGGACGGCTTACCTGTTTTGAGAATATTCAGATCGCCCAGATCAAAAAACTCGGAAAAGTATATGATTTTATGCCGAAACGGGCGGATTATCTTCGGGATGAGGTGATGGAGGTCCTGGAGAGTGTAGGGATGGCGCATAACGCTAATGAGACGGCGTCCCTTCTCAGTTACGGAGATCAGAGGCGGCTGGAAATTGCCATTACGTTAGCCATGGAACCGAAACTGCTGATGTTGGATGAGCCAACGGCTGGCGTAGCCCGGGCGGAAGGGTATGAGATCATGAAGATGATCAGAGAGCTGGCATTGAAGCGTGGATTTACTGTGGTATTTATCGAGCATGACATGGAGATCGTGTTCAATTATTCTGATCGTATTTCTGTTCTGGATCATGGGGCGCTGATTGCGACGGATACACCTGCCAATATCAAAAAGAATGAGTTTGTGCAGAATGCTTATGTGGGTGGAGGTGTCAAATCATGAGTGAAACGATCTTAAAACTGGAAAATATAGACGCCTATTATGGAGAGAGCCAGATCCTGTTCGGCCTGGAACTGGAAGTAAAAAAGTCTGAATCCGTGTGTATTCTCGGGCGAAACGGCGTGGGAAAATCTACCACCATGAAGTCGATCATGGGACAGCTGAATCCGAAGGCCCATAGCAGAGTGACAGGCAGTATGAAATATCTGGACAGGGAACTTGTGGGACTGCCGAGCTATCAGGTATCCAGAGCAGGGATCGCCTATGTGCCTCAGGGCCGGCATATTTTTCCTACCCTGACCACAAAGGAGAATCTGCTGATCGCAGAGCGGAATGGGACAGACGGAAAAAAGGAATGGACCATCGAGAGGATCTATGAGCTTTTTCCGAGACTGAAAGAGCGGGAAAATTTTAAGGGGGGAAGACTTTCGGGCGGCGAACAGCAGATGTTAACGGTAGCCAGAGGCCTGATGCAGAACCCGGATCTGCTTCTTCTGGATGAGATCACAGAGGGGCTTGCGCCTATCGTGGTGGAGGAACTGGGAAGCGTGATCAATGAACTGCGCAAAAACGGTGTGACGATCCTTCTGGCGGAACAGAACGTGAATTTTGCTCTGGCGGTGAGCAACGACTGTTATATTATTGAAAAAGGAAAGGTCGTTTATCACGGGGCCACAAAAGAAACGCCAAAGGATGTGTTCTCACGGTATCTGGGACTTTAGAGGTAAAAATTGTTTGAGAGAGGAGATTAAAGATGGCAGCAAAAAAAACGATCCGGCAAATGCTGGAAGCAGGGGAATTTATATGGGCACCCTGTATCTATGACTGTGTATCCGCACGTGTTGTGGAGATGTGCGGTTATAATGCCTGTCTGATCAGCAGTTGTGAACTGGAATTTGCGATGAATGGAATTCCGGCAGGACTCTATAATTGGGAGGAATATATCTGGGCAACAGAGCGTATTGCAAATTCCACGACCCTGCCGGTGATTGTGGACGGAGAGAATGGCGGCGGAACGCCCATGCAGGTATATCGTAACTGCAAACGGCTGGCGGAAGCCGGCGCTATGGCGATATCCATAGAAGATACTTTGTCAGGGGCTGTGAATGTGGATTATTTCTACGGACGCAGCAGGGGTTACATGGACAGGGAACTGTGGGCCACCAATGTACACGCGGCTGTGGAGGCGGTGAAGGGTACGGATTGCATGATCATTGCAAGAACTGATTGTAAAGGCGGTGGCGCAGCACAGATAGGGGCTATAGGAGAGAATCCTTTCTGTCTGGGATTAGATGAGGCGATCCTGCGGGCAAAAATGGGTGTTGAAGCCGGGGCGGAGATTACGATGATACAGAATATCTGTCATGCGGGCTGTGAAGAAGAATGCGGGCGTATTGTGGCGGAGGTGCCAGGCTATCGGTTCTATCCAGATGTCCATGCCACTGACGGTGCGCCGGATTTGACGTTAGAACAGATGCAGGAAATGGGCTTCCATCTGGTATCCAACCATGCGGCCATGAAAGGCGCTACCAAAGGTATGATGGAATATTTCAGGGAAAACTTTAAAAATAAGAATACCGTATATTCCGAAAACGATGAATTTTATAATATGGGTCATGTGTTTACGCCTTTCAAGATGGAAGACTGGATCGAAAGAGATAAAAGTTATGAGGCCTATGAGAAAGAACTGAGAGAAAAAAGCATGGCAGGCAGGTAAAATAAGGAGAAAGATAATGAAAAAGATAGTTTCATTTTTTGGAGATAAAACAGAAGTGTTCTGTTGTCTGAACAGGAAGGCGGAAGAGTATGCTGCATCTCTGGGGATAGAATATCGGTGGGCACCGCAGCTTCCTTTCTCAGAAGAAAATGTAATTCGGGAACTGCAGAATGCTGATGCAGGGATCATTGATATTGAACCATATGGGGAATCTGTTTTCAGCCAGGTGAAAGACAGTACAAAACTGATGGTGCGTTTTGGAGTTGGGTTTGACAAAGTGGATTTGAAGGCGGCAAGCAGAAACGGGATCGCTATTGCCAGAACTACCGGGGCCAATACGACTGCAGTGGCAGAGATGGCTCTGACGCTGATGCTTACCTGCAGAAGGAGGATGAATCTGTATCAGGCCAGAACCAGGGCAGGCGAGTGGGTGAAAGATATCGGCAACGAACTGATAGGCAGTACGGTGGGCATTATCGGTTACGGTAATATCGGACGACGCCTGGCAAAGCTTTTGAAGGGCTTTGATTGCAGGATTCTGGCTTATGATCCGTTTCCAAATGAGGAGGCTGCGAAAGCTGACGGAGTGGAGCTGGTAGCTCTGGAGGAGATTCTTACACAATCGGATGCGATCAGCATTCATGTGCCCTATACAAAAGAGACACATCATATGATAAACAGGGAGACACTGACACTGATGAAACCTACGGCTGTCATTGTCAATACTGCAAGAGGAAATATTATTGATGAGGACGCGCTGTATCAGGCATTAAAATCAGGGCAGATAGCGGGTGCTGGTGTGGATGTGTTTGCAGCAGAGCCGCTTTCTGTGGAGTCTCCGTTGTTGACGTTGGAGAATGCGGTACTGACACCTCATGTATCCAGCCAGACTATGGAATCTCTGTGGAATATTTATAAGATGGCCATCGATATCAGCGCTGATTTCTTTGCCGGAAAGGGATCCCCCCATATTCTGAATCCGGATTACATAGAAAATAAGTAGATAAAAAGATGAATATTTTTGTGATCATGGCGGCACTGATTATTTTGTTAATACTTACCCTGAAGAAAGTGCCGATCATTATTTCGGCGCTGCTGTCTGCAGTCTTTATGGCTGTCTGCAGTGGTATGCCGGTTTTTGAGACAATAGCAGCAGAGTATATGGAAGGTCTGGCAGATTTTGTCAGATCCACTTGGCTGATGTTTCTTTTGGGAACTGTTCTGTCAAGTCTGATGGATCATACGGGGGCAGCGGCATCTATCGCCCGTTTCACAGTGAGAAGATTCGGTGCGAAATGGGCGATACCGGCTGTTATTATATCGGGTGGTCTGCTGACCTATGGTGGTATCTCGGCTTTTGTGGCCTGCTATGCTTTGTATCCTGTTACCTTGATGGTTTTCAGAGAGGCGGATCTGCCGGAATATCTTATGCCGGCGGTAATCTGTGCGGGTATCCATACCTGGGTGAATATGCTGCCGGGGAATCCTTCTGTGACAAATATTGTACCTGTGGCTTATCTGAATACAACAGCCAAAGCGGCTCCTGTGGTTGGAGTGATTGCAGCAGTTTTAACGTTGACACTTACCTTTTTATATTTTGCCTGGGAAGTGCGGAAGGCAGAGAAAAGAGGAGATCGGTTTTCAACAGATGAGAAAAGGGAAAAGATGTTGAAGAAAATGGATGCTTTGGAGAAAGAAAAGGGACTTCCTGATCCGTTTATGGCTCTCTTGCCTGTTTTGTGCGTGGCAGTTGTCATGAATGTTCTGAAACAGGACATCTCCATAGCCCTGTCAGCCGGCATTCTGCTTTGCAGTGTGCTGTTTGGCAGAAATTTCAGAGGTGGACGGGAAATACTTTCAAATGCGGTAGCAGAGGCTTCCTTTACGTTGATCACAGCTGCTTCTGTAGTAGGAATTGGAAACGTGATCAGGGCGACGCCAGGCTTTCAGAAAATTGCGGAATTGATATTGAGATTTGGAGAGGTCGGTGTGAATCCTCTTGTGATCTTTGCCGTTGCGGTGGCAGTGATGAGCGGGATGAACGCTTCCGCCACAAGCGGCCTGTCAACCATATTATCCGCTTTGGGAGAACCTTTTCTGAGAATGGGCATTCCGGCTGAACTTCTTCACCGGGTAGGAGTAATTGCTGCCATAGGGCCGGGCGGGCTGCCCCACAGTGGTGGGATGGTAGCAATTTTGGAAGTCTGTGGTGTTTCTTATAAAGAAGGATACCGACATCTGTTTGTGGCAGTGGTAATGATCCCGATGGCAACACTGCTGGCGGTGCTTGCCGGTATGGTTTAAAAGCTTTTGCATATGGGTAATGTTACTGGCGGAGTCAGCGGTTTCTGCTCTTGTTATGCTGTAAATAATTTGAAGTTGATTTGTAATTTTTACCAATTTATAGTATGATATGGATAGATTACAGAAATGGGAGTTTTATAACGTATGACAGCGAAAGAATCACCGAGAAAGAATTTAAAGATTCAGGCGTATTCTATTTTAAAAAAGAAGATCGTTAACTGTGAATATCGGCCGGGCAGTATGCTCAACGAGGCGCAGCTGGCAGAGGAACTGGGATTCAGCCGGACTCCCATCAGAGAAGCGATCAGTATTTTGGAGATGGAGGGATTTATACGTGTTGTCCCGAAAAAGGGGATCCTGGTGACGGATATTCTGTTGAGCGATATTGTGCAGATTTTTCAGGCGAGGATGGAGATCGAGCCCATAGCACTGAAGCTTGCGGGGCCGAGAATTCCAGGGGAGGAACTTTTGAAATGGAAAGGATGGTTTCTGTCGGGAGATTCCTCTGTGGAAAAAGGGTATGAGATCGATACGGCAATGCATCTTGGTATCATTGGCTATTGTGGAAATTCCTATATTATCGATATGATGAAAACGGTATTTGATAAAAATACCCGAGTGATTGTGTCCAGTACGGAGAACAGAGAACATGTCAGGGAGGCTTTAAAAGAGCATTTGGAGATATTGGACTGTCTGCTGGAGCAGGATTTTGAGAAAGCGGCGGTTATGATGCGCACCCATGTGGCAGGCTGCAGGAATGCAGCGCTGGACTTTTTTTACTCAGCGTAGGTTATCGATGTGGATGTCCGGAGAGGGCAGGAAAGGGGACGGTAAGAAAGTATCAGGAAAGCTATTGGTGTGAATTATATAAAAGATAGCAGTATGGAGTATTCCGAATAGGTGGAATGCTCTTTTTAGAAAGAGAGGTTGACAGACATGATACCCTGTGCCATTCTTAAGCAGACAGGGCGGTGCTATAACTGTGTAGCCCTGCAGTTTTATCATACCAATTTTATACCGTCATCAGTGGCGCTCTTATGTCTGCAGGGAACTGCGTGGCGGGGAGCGCCTTTTTGTTTTAAATACAGGCGGCGTTTCCTATCTCAAATGGTCCTAGGATAGACGAAGGACTTTGGAGGACAAAATGGATCAGGAAGTTGAATTATTAAGTTCTGTTGCAAAAACTTTAAGTACATATACTCGTTTACAGTCCCTTTGTGTTGGAGTATTGGGGCTTGAGCGAATGTGGCAAATATTCCTGGATTGAACCAAAATTGAGAGCGTTCCTTATTTATTGCGTTCATCAGAGCAATACCGGGAGCCGTATCGTTGTGCAATAGATTTGTTGTGGGAACAAGTAAAAAATGAACAGATTTATAATGCGCACAGAGCCGTTTTTGATGAGCTATATAACTGTGGTTCATGTCTTAATGACTTTCATCTCGAGCATGAAGCACAATATGATGCGGAGAACAGGAAATTTTTGAGTTATTTCGAGTGGTTGACCATCTTGCTGATGAGTATGAGAAGTCTGATATGAAAAACCGAAAGAACTCCCTGGGGCATAGTGCTGCACTTTCGGGCTTCAATGATTTTTGCTATGGCAAATTTCCAGCTAAGGTCAATCATTAGGTAGACGAATCAAGTGAAATCATGCTGGCGATGAAGAGTGTAAAAGGCATAGATATGGATTATGCCCGATCCTTTGCCGTAAAAACTTTGCTGTATCTTTTCCACGATAGTCAGGAAGCAAATTATCCCGCAATACTGAAACATAAGGAGATATGGAAATAAATATCAACGGGGAAATAAATTGCAGTAAAACAGCGAATTATATCAGAAAATTATTATGAAGGAGTGAAAATTATGAATATCCTGGATTTAGCTGATCTGCTCTTATCTCCTGATGAAAAAAAGGAGTTGCAAACTTCAATGGAGTTGTTAGAGCAGTCAAACTATTCTGCGTTTTATGAAAGCAATCAGAATATTATTAAAAGCATTTTATTCCTTGAAACGCTTGAGGAGTTTCTGGACTTTTCAAAGGAGGATAGTCTTGATAAAGAATGTTTTTGCGCCGCTTTTCTCTGTGCTCACGGTTATGGTATCCAGATCGGGGGCTATGAGGATGATCTGACCTTTGCCCTAACGGACTTTTTTCATGTGCAGGGAATGGAATATCCGGAAATTACGGAGATTGTCTGCAAAGAAAAAATATATACCGATTGCAGCGATAACGACAATTTCAAAAAGTCCATGACTACAGTGAACCAGGTTTTAGATACACATGAGGCAAGGTTGGTGGTTTTGGAAGATTTCGTATATTGTGATTGTGAATATACGGTGTTGGGCCTGGACAAAGCTCTTGCTGACAAAGTGCTTTCTGCATGGAACAGTGAGAGTTTTGAAATTTACCTGTGATAAAGCATTTACTCAGATGGAAGGAGCAGGCTATGGGGAAGGAACAGTTAAAATCTAAAATAGAAGAGCAGCAGGCAGTCTATAGCGCCCTGAAAGAGGAGGATGACAGCACGGTCTGTTATAAAGAATTTCAAAACGGGGAGTGGGGTACAGATGATGAGAACTATACAAACCGTTTGCGGCTGGCATATTACCTTCTGTACTGCCATATTGAGGATGAAGAGGTGGTTGCCAGCCTCTTTGAGGAAGAACTGAAGGACAGGGAACGGAATTCTTTTCAGGGAATCGGAAGTACGCTGCGGGTATTGACGCATCTGATCAGAAAATACAATGTGGATGGTAAATATACGGCTCTGTTGAAACGGGCAAAGAATGCGAATTTTGACTGTGCCTGCGGTTATGATCCGGATGAAGAAGTGGATGATGACCTTGAGAACAGCAGCATTTTGGACAGAATCTATCTGTGTCGGGAAATGCAATACAAAGATGTGATGGGCGTTCTGGTGGATGAGTGGAAGAAGAATACAGCGGAGTGGTCAGGCGCTGACCGCAGAATGCTGATCGACTTTAATGCATATCTGGGAAGGGATGCGGAAAATGAAGGGCTCTACCGGGAACAGCTTGAGGAGATTCTATCAACAGAAAAGAGCAGTACAAGAGACATCATTTCCGGGTACAAAAACCTGATCAGGTATTACTTACATATAGGAGATTATGGGAAGGCGCTCTGCTTTTGCAAAAAGGTAATAGAGACCACAGATTATCAGCAGATCAGGTCCTGCCCATCAGAAGCCGAGGCTGTACCCTTATGACGGGGATTATGCTTGCAGGCAACCTGATGCGGCAGTTTGATTATTTCGGCCTGGATTACCGGGGAGGATTTCAGTTTCTGATGGATAAGGCCAGTGATGCGCTGGGCAATTTTAGTGACGAATAATGCCAGTTGCTATTCCGTGGAAGATTTGAAACAGGAAATTGAAACATTTTTAAGCATGGGCGTACCTAAATAAAGTTGCAGGAGAGGAGCACGACTTCACATGGTATTATAATGTCTTGACAAAGAGGATGTGCAGATGGAAAAACTGAAATATTCAAAATTGAATTACTCATTGCAATATAGTTCGGCTGAGACTCATGCTATATTAGCAAACTTTATAGAGCGTTATGTTGATGAAGAAAAACTCAAACGGTATATTCTGATGTGGAATTCATTTATTTATAAGCCAAGGTGTCTGCCTGTTGAGGCAGTCCGGGATATAGCGCTCCCATCTAACAAATTGGTTTTCTTTTACGATGAACGGGAAAAAATGTTATATAGCACAACAATGAAAGATGTTTTGCATTTTGTAAGAAACCTTGAGCCTTGGGATCAGATTGATGCCTGTATTTTTGACAAAGATATGAATTGGGTGATAGCAGTTACTCATGAGGATGTAATATTGTGTTTAGGTGACATTAACATATGCCGGAAAAACTGATCCAGCAATACCTAAATAGAGAGAAAATGGAGGTCATGGAAGGGCTTGGAGAAGCGATATAGGAATAGTGGGAGCCGGGCGGAGGTATAAAGATGAGCTTTCAAGATGAGATGAAGCAGATATTTTTACGTGTGACAGCAGGGGAAGTGGAGCCGAGAGAATGGAAGACATGGTGGAACAGCAATCGGTCAAAGCTGAAGGAAGCCCTCAACCGGGGAGATAGGGGACGGATGATGCCTGCTTTATGGGATGCCAACTATTATTGGATGGCAAAAACGCAGAGCGGCGTTGCTTATTACTTTCATGCCCAGGGACGTCCGGTAAAGGTTTCCGATTATTATGAGAAGAAGATGCAGGAAGAGGAAGAGCATGAAAGACAGAAGGCCATGAAAGGCTATCATAAGGATACCGCATATGCCAGACAGCGGTGGGAGGCATATCTGGAGAACCATCCCACAGACACAGTCGTTTTTGACTGGAAAAGTCTGTTGGGGACACCGGTGGGGCAGAAACCGGCGAAGGATTTTCTCTATAAAAGAGCAAGGACAACGCAGCAGTGGAAGGAGTGCGGGGAAGAACTGAAGTCCCGCCTGAAAGAGAACCTGCAGGCAAAGATTGCTCCTGTCACAAAAGTTTATGGTATGAAAAAGGCAGGCTTCAAAACCTTTGTGCGGGAACCTGGACCAAGGAGGAAAGGAAGATCCCTGGCGGGCGGATGACTACCTGTTTGGTGTGTGGGATCTGCTAAGCGGAAAGGAAATGGAAGGATATGCGCGCCTGGAAGAATGCGTGAGACACAATTCCGACTACATGGGAAAATACCTGAAGGAGTTCCCGGGTGCCTGCAATGATCCGAGAGACGCCATGGCGGTGATGTACCGCAATGCGCAGCTGTTTCTTGGGACAAAGGAGATTCCGGAGGCGGAGAAACGGCGGGATCAGATTCAGGAGACTTATGAGGAGGTGTGCCGGTTCATGCGGTATTATCACGGTCTGGCAAAAAAGACGGAGAGGGGCTGAGAACAGAGGAAATTGTGATGATAGAAGAGAAAATGGAAGAGAGAAAAGTACAGCTTGACAAGGTGCGCAGGGCATTCCGGACTCCGAATCTGCGAGGCTGGATCCCCAGATATCTTCTGACAATACTGGAACAGGGAGACGCCATCGTTCACCATCATTTCTCCTATCAGACGGAATGGCAGAGGCTGTGGATGGAATTTTTGTACCTGTTCTGTGGATTTGAGGATCAGACGTTTCTGCATATGGAGCACAAGACGAAAAAGTTGAAACAGCAGTGTCAGGCCATCTGTGAACGGCTTTCTGAACCAGATTATGAGAAGCTGGAACTGGAAAAAGCATTGAGAGCCTGTGCCCTGTTGCCGTCAAAAAAGGAAATGACGGACAAATAGCAGATGAAAATGGGGAGGCGATTTCCGACATAATCTTCTCCGGGCAGGGGAGGATCGGGCTTGTGCATCAGGAGGAACTGCCGGCGCGCTTTGTGGCTACTGCAATGGCAGCATTCCAGGGTATCATCGGGAAAGGTAAAAAGAAAGAATGAAAGACCGTTTTAAAGTAATCGGATATTATATATGCGAAATAAATGATACTCCCAGATGGCTGCAGGAGATCAGCGGGTGGAATGGATTCCCTGCAGGATTGGGGTGTATGAGCGATCTGCAGAGTTTGATCTACTGACAGGAGGCGGAAGATGGGTAAGACTGGAACAACAGAAAAAGCAGGACAGCCCGCATGGGCAAAGCGCATCTTAAAATTGCTGGAGCAGGCAAAGGCGAAAGATCCGGATCTTATGAGATTTGGAGCATACAGCCACAAGTATAAGCTGTCTGCGCCCGCCAGTGAGGAGACGATACAAAAATTTGAGGAGCAGGAGGGAATACGCCTGCCGGAAGAATACCGGGAATTTTTGCTTCGGATGGGAGACGGCGGCGCGGGGCCTTACTATGGAATCTATGGGGTGGAAAAGCTGGAAAATAAACTTTCCGGCAGACGGGAGAAAGAAGCTCATCTTTACGCTGATATTCTGCCCATTGGTACCCAGGGATGTACCTTCATGACAGGGCTGGCGCTCAGGGGACTTTGTCAGGGACAGGTGGTCTATTATGATGAGGACTGCTGCGGCAAGCCGTTTATTGTGCGGGAAAAAGGGTTCCTGGCCTGGTATGAACGGTGGCTTCGGGAGGTCATAGCAGGGTACAATGACGAGGAGCTGGGTTTTGGATACAACCTGGGCGGGAATGCCAGCCAGCTGATGGCCCTGTACCAGCAGGCGGAGAACCCGGAAGAGAAGATTGAGATTATTGAGAGCTATTACAAATTTCAGGCTTTGCCGGGAAAGCAGAAAACTTTCTATAAAAGTGCCTGTGCTCTGGAAAATGATGTGAAAGTGCAAACTAAGCTTATTAAAATGCTGGTACATTTCCATGTGACGGGAATGGCGGGAGAGATTGAGAAGCTGTGGGAACAGGGGGTTTACAATGAGGCCGTCTCCATCATCTCCCATGAGGGCGGCTGGCTGCTCAAGGAAAAATGGCTTGAACGGATTTTTGAAAAACTGCCTGAACTTTGCGGGGAGGGTTTCCGAAATGCCTGCTATACCATTAGGGCAATGAAAGAGTCTCCAGGCGTCCATGCAGGAAGAATGAAAGAGTCTCTTCTGCGGGAAGATCTGGACGAGAGCAGCCGGGCTGTGCTGTTCTACTGTATTCAAGCGTTAAAGGACAGGGAAGAAGTGCGGGATTATTTTCTGGACTATTTGTCCAGGGAAGAAAATCCCCATCTGCTGATTGGCGGGATACAAGCCATGGCGGGGGTGGAAGACCGGTCCCTGCGGGAGCTTTATGTGAAGCTGCTGGACAAGTATAAAACCCACGAGAATGCTCAGGCTGACTATAAAGGCAGCCAAATGGTTTTGAGAGGCGGCTGCTGTATGGGGGCAAGAAGGCCGGAGGGACAGATTGTGAGCAATCTCATGGGAGGGTTTAACTATTTTGGCCTGGAATACCGGGAGGCCTGGAAGCTGCTGATGGATGCCGGCAGATGGCGGAAATGGAAAGAACAGAACGGGTTTCTTGGCAAGATTTTGGTTCCGGCTTGTCCGGGGCAGGAGGAAGATGAATAAAATAAGGTTTATTGCAGATAAGGATACCAATTACGTTTTTCATATGCTCTCTGTTGCAGAATGCGGATATGACAACGCTTATGGCCGCAGCTGGCGGAAATGTTATCCCCCGGAGGACCTGGCAGTGATAAAAGAACAGGAGCAGCTGCTTACCGTGCGGGGCGGCGAGCACTGTGGCGCTCTGTATAGATTGATGGTCGCTGAGCCTGCCTGTGGGAAAATGCCTGCAAAAGAGTATTATGCGGAACTTATCAGAAGGGTGGACTGTGGCGACGTTCCGGAATCCTTTCAGGAAGATACCAGTGTTGTCCGCAGAATTTCTGCTGTGATGGTCAAACATTATGACCATTATATAGAGAACATATGGCCGGGTGAAAAAGAAAAAATAGAGGCATATATTCCCCAGGTACTGGCTTTGTTTGAGAAATCAAACTTCACTGACAGGGCGGAAGAGCTGGTTGGCTGTAAACTTCTGAGTGAGTATTTTTCGGCCACATTGGTGACTTCGGTGCAGAATGGGGCGGAGGCCATAGATATTTCAGGAGAACAGGATGTGTTCGGCATTTTACGATCCCCTCGTGACTCATTTTATTTTATAGGACATGAATTTATCATCTATCTGCTTTTGAATGCTCTCAAAGACCAGGATGCTTTTCAGCATTTTGCCACCTGGAATCTCACAGAAGGGCTTGCGGAATATTACCTGAAAAAGATTGAGGGGGACAGCGGATTTTTTGACGGTCAGAAGAGATATGTGGAATTCTATGAAAAATGCGAAGAGAACGGAAAGTTGTCTGCCGCTGAACTTTACAGGATGGGGCTTCAGGCCGGGCAGCATTCCGTGACAGAGGTTTGAGCTAAAGCATGATATATAAAATCGCGTTTAAGGACAGGAAGCATGATATATCCTGTTATCTGCCAGAAAATACTGCGCCGGACAAAAATGCGGAGGCGGAACTTCATCAAATGACAGCCCTGGAGGACACACTGGAGAGGCTGACTCTGGAGACAACATTTTTCCAGGGGCAGGAGCCCCGGATTGAGAGGATGATTCTTACCCCTGATTTTCACAAAGGGGCCGGGATTCCCATTGGAACAGTGATGATGACAAAAGGCTTTGCCGTGCCCCAGGCCATGGGAAATGATATCAACTGCGGCATGCGCTTTTACACCACTGACCTGTCGGAAGAGCGTATTTGGGAAAGACTTCCTGAACTTACCAGGAAGATCCGTCACATCTTTTTTGAGGGCGGTCGGCAGATTCCCATGACAGGAAGGCAGAGGGAGGCTTTGTTTCTCCATGGCCTGGAGGGCCTGCTGGAAACTTGCCGGGACAGTGGGAAAGAGGGATTATGGCGGTATTATCAGCCCCAAATTCAGGAGAGGTGGCTGGATCACACCGTCTTTCGGGGAAGCCTGAAGGCGGCTGCCACAGAAGGGCTGGAGGACTTTATAGGAAGTTATGAGCGCTTGACCTATGATGATCAGATCGGCACCATAGGCGGCGGCAATCACTTTCTGGAAGTACAGAGAATCGCTGAGATCTATGACGGCCGGACTGCCAAAGCCTGGAAGCTGAAAAAGGGAGCCGTGGCGGTGATGCTTCACGCAGGCTCTCTGACCATTGGACACCACAGTGGTCTGTTGAACCGGGAGATCTGCCGGGAAATCTATCCGGCAGGACTGGCCCATCCTGATAATAAAATATATCCCATACCTGAATTCGGCGCGGTGCCTGACGCATGGAACCGCTTCCTGTCCACTTCCAGAAATGCGGCCAATTTCGGCTTTGCCAACCGTCTGTTTCTGGGATTTATGATCCAGGATGCCCTGGCCGGTGTGCTGGGTGAATTTGGGATGGATCTGCTCTATGACGCACCCCACAATTATATCTGGAGAAAGAAGATTGCAGGCCAGGAATATTTTATTCACCGGAAAGGGGCCTGCTGTGCAAGGGGGTATCATGAGGGGGAGGACACAGAAACCGCCGGGCCGGAAGCAGTTCCCGGATTCTGGGCCTATTATGGGGAGCCTGTGATGATTCCCGGTTCCATGGGAAGCTCCAGCTACCTGATGCGGGGCCTGGGAAATCCTGATTCCCTCTGGAGCGCCAGCCATGGAGCGGGCCGGAAAAAGTCCCGCGGTGACGCCATCAAAGGAAACGATGAGGAGTTTGTCCGTTTTATGGAAAAATTCCATATTATTACGCCCATTG
>OFGZ01000124.1_pt1 | contig 72166 bp, 64 predicted proteins | sample 1521871 | NCBI WGS metagenome assembly OFGZ01 (sample SAMEA3504091, study PRJEB24116) | mouse gut metagenome | biome: mouse gut; feature: mouse-associated habitat; material: faeces | place: Denmark | collected 2011
CGACTACAAAGCCTCGACCTTCGGTTTGGGTCTCAGCTACAGCTGGTAAACCGGACCAAACACAAGCACACAAAAAACACCCCCGAAAATCGGGGGTGTTTTTTGTATTCCGATATTAACGGCCAACGTTGCCGAACGCATCTTTGGCATACATGCAATAGAGCTGCTGATATTTGAGCAGACTTTGCTTCACCAGATAATTGACGGTTCCTTTCGGATATTCGCCATTGGCGTTTGGTTTGCCGGCTTTCATCCCGGTCAGAATTTCAATGCCGTCATCTACGGTATCAATCGCATAAATATGGAATTTTCCTTCGCGCACCGCCGTAATAACGTCTTCGCGCAACATCAAATTCACCACGTTGGTCCGGGGAATGATAACGCCTTGATCGCCGGTCAATCCGCGATGGTTGCAAACGTCAAAGAAACCCTCTATTTTCTCGTTGACGCCGCCGATCGGCTGGATATCGCCAAACTGGTTGATGGAACCGGTAACCGCAATATTTTGTTTAATCGGCAAATCGGCAATCGCCGACAACAGGCAATAATATTCGGTTGAAGAAGCGCTGTCACCGTCAACGCCGCCGTAAGACTGTTCAAAAACAATCGAAGCCGACAAAGACAACGGCGAGGTTTTGGCAAAACGGTTTGCCAGCAGCGACTGCAAAATCAGTACCCCTTTGGTATGAATAGGACCGCTCATGTTGGTTTCGCGTTCGATATTGACGAATTCTCCGTTGCCGATGCGTGCCTGAACCGTAATCCGTGCCGGTTTGCCAAACGAAAAACGCGAGAAGTTATAAACCACCAGCCCGTTAATCTGCCCGACTTTGCGCCCTTCGACATCAATCATGATTGTTCCGTCGTCAATCTGTTCCAACATTGCCTGTTTGATACGGTCACTGCGATAGATCTGAGCGGTTACCGCCTGATCGATATGCTTTTTGCCGATTTGTTTGGAGTTGGACTCGCGGGCCCAGTAATCGGCTTCGCGCAACAAATCGCCGATCGAAGCAATATGAGCGGTCAATTTGTTTGAATCCTCGGCCAGACGCGACGAATATTCAATCACCCGCGCCACCGCCTGTTTGTTGAGCGTACGCAATTTTTTCTTGTTTGACAGCGATCCGATCAGCTTGGCATATTCAATTTCGTTTTCTTCCGTGCGATCCATCAGCGTGCCGAAATCGGCTTCCACTTTGAAATAATCGGAAAAATCGGGATCGCGTTCCGACAGCAGTTCATACAACTCTTCGTCACCGGTCAAAATAATTTTGACATCCAAAGGTATCGGCTCCGGATCCAGAGAAATGGTGGTAAAGCTGGTCTCTTCGCCCGGAGATTCGATCTTGATCGATTTTGAGGCCAGCGACCGTTTAAGCGAATCCCATGCATAAGGCTGGATCAGCAGCTTGCGGGCATCGATCAGCAAAAAGCCGCCGTTGGCGCGGTGCAAGGCGCCGGCCTTGATCAACGTAAAATCGGTCAACAAAGCGCCGTATTGCTGAATTCGTTCTACCCGGCCCACCAGATTGCCTTGGGTCGGATGGTCCAAGTGAACGATCGGCGCCCCCGATTCCGGTTCGTTTTTAACAATAACATTGACTTTAAACTTGGCGAACTTGTCTTCTTCCTGCTTGTTCATTCGCGACAACAGTGCCGTCAGGGCGTCGCTCTCCTCCGCCGGAGCATTGTTTTCTTCGGGCAGAAACTCTTCGATATTATTGACAATATGATTTTGAACGTTTTTCAAAAACTCCGCGGCTTCGCGGTGTCCTTTATATTTCTGTCGCAGATTGTCGATCGGGTTTTTGACCGCCATTTTGATGAACTTTTCGCGCAACAGCGTACTCTCGCGACGTTGACGGTCTTCCCATTCGGGCAGATCCTTGGCCGCTTTTTCAATTTCTTCCTGCATCAGGTTCAGATCGTCGATCAACTGCTGTTTTTCATTTTCCGGCAGTTCGTCAAAAGCTTCCGGACTCAGGACCTCGCCGTTTTTAACCGGTGCAACCACCAACCCGACCTGCATATGCAGCAGGGATACGCTTTTGCCTTTGGCCTTTTTTTGCAAAATGCGCATATATTCTTCTTTTTTCTGTTTGTATTTTTCGCGAATAATGCTCAAGCCGGCCTTATACTCGTCACTGTCCAACACCGCCGGGATGGCCACGCTGAAATCTTCGATCAGCTTATCGATGTCTTTGGCAAATTCGGTTGCGCTGCCGGCCGGGAAACTGATGCTTTTCGGCTTATAAGGCTCGTCAAAGTTATAAACATAGACCCAATCGCGGGGAGTGGGACGTTTTTTGGCTTCTTCTTCCAAAATCCGTTTGACCAGACTGGTTTTTCCGGTTCCCTCAGGTCCCAGACAAAATAAATTATAGCCTTTGGATTTGATATTGATGCCGAGCACGACCGCACTGATTGCCCGGTCCTGTCCGAGAGCCGACATTCTTTCTTCCAGTTCCGCGGTGCTGGAAAAGTCAAATTTGCGGGGATCACAGACAGTATAAAGCTGCCGGTCTTTCAGTTTAGATATACTCATGATAATTTGTCCTGTTTTAATACAATTGCAGATTTTGCGCCAAGTATAAAACCATAAACCCTAACAGAGAGTAAATTTTTCTGCCCGCTTCTCAAAATTTGAGACGGAAAAGCACCGGCGCAAAACGGTTGTCGCGGCGGGGAAGACGGCGGCTGCCGTCAAACTCCAGATTGCGGTAACCGGTTATATACCAGGTCGGCGGAAAAATGACGTTCCGCAGCAGGGAGAACAAGTCGTTTTTGACTTCCAGCCCGCTGCTGTCCAGAAAGCGCCCGAAAGCCGGTGCCCAGGCGGGGATACCGAAATCGCCGAAGATAATAACCGGATCATCCTGCGAAGCCACAAAATTGTTGACATACCCCAAAGCCTGTTCCCGTTCGGCCGGCGTTTGCCGCGAAAGGTCCAGACTGAGAAAAACATATTTCCGGCCTTTGATCTCAATCGCTGCAAAAGCGGCCGTATTGTGCCCGCCGAGATTGATCCGGCCGGCACCGAGCGGTTTTTCCGATGTAACCATAAAACTGCCGTTTTCAACATTTCCGGCAAGATGATAATCTTTCGGCATCAATTCGGCGGCCTTACTGCCTCCGAGAAGCGGATTGACCACGGCCAACACGGCAGCCTGACGACCGGCCGCCGTTTCGAAAATATCCAGCAGCGACGAAGTCTGCCGCTGATAAACAAAGCTCAGCGGCGCCGTTTTGGGCAGGCTGCCGCCCGAAAACAAAACCGGCACCGAAGAAGAAACCACAAAGAAATTAAGCAGCATCAGCAACAGGGCTAAAAAAGAATACAAAAAGAAATGGCTTGCCAAAGCATAGAGGGTTACCGCCAGCGAAAGCAAATAAAATTGAAAACGCCATTGATTGAAAAACTGACCGGGCGCATTTTCGGCAAAAGCAATCAGCGAAAAAAGCCCCAGCAGCACAATCAGACTTTTTAATATGAAATCGGTACGGATATGTTTTTTTCTTTGTGCAAGATAACCCATTTTGTCAGACTTTTCTTTTTTGTTGTTTTTAAAGCTTGTTTGAATATAATACATTTTTAGCAGACGTGTCTATACTGAAAATAATCTTTTGCAAACGGTGTCTTAAAAACATGATGGACCAGATTTTCGACTTTTCCCAAATTTTTCGCTATGCCGCAGCTAAGCTTGAGGCCATGCACCTTTCGGTCGGCAATTACCTTTCCGGATTGAGCAGTGCCAAAACGGCGGCGCTTATTTTGTTTTTGATGACGCTGATTCTGGTTCTTTGCCTGGTTCTGGTATGGTATGTCAAATCCATCGTAGCCTCGATTCAGCGCGAACGGATGCTGGAACGCGAATATCGCAGCAAGCTTGACAACCGTCTTAACAAAAGGTTGGCGCTGGAAGACGATACCGACCCCGGCAACGGCGCCCCGCTGAATAAAAACGAACTGGACCAGCCGGGCAAACGACGCCGCAAACCCGACAAAAAAGCCATGCCGCTCGATTTTGACTGGAAAAAGAACGCGGCAACGGCGAAAAAAGAAGATAAAATTCCGGTTCCCGACGCCTTTCAATATCAATTCAAACCGCAAAAACTGATCACGTTGACCGGATTAATCATGGATATGCTGGAACGCAGCGTCGACGAACCGAAAATTGCCCAGACCATCATGTATAAAAACCAGCATCTTAACAGCGAAGACGATGTCATTCAAACGATTACGGCCATCAAATTTTTTATTTACCTTTGTGTCAGCGGACGCTTTCAAAATCTCAACCCGCACAAAACCCTGCCGCAGGAAGATGCGGCGCTGTTTCATCTTGCCAACGGCGACAGCTCGCTGGCACTGGTATTGACGGAAGAACTGATTGACCGGAAAATCGCGGCCATCAAGGCAATGGTTGCCGGACGCGAACAGGATAAAGCCTGGTGCGAGGCTTCCAACTGTGCCACCATTTTCGGTTCGCTGGCAGCCTTCAGCCACAACCGACTGGCCATTTCCGCTTTTGAACTGGCGATCGAAATGAACCCCCGCAACGTTACCGCATGGGGACGGCTCGGTGACATGTATTTGCGCGAAGATATGCAGGAAAAAGCGGTATGGGCCTACAGCAACGTTCTCAATATCGCCGATGAGGGCATTTATACCCAACAAATTGCCAACGCCAACAAGATGATGGCTTCGTATTACAGCGAACTCGGCAGCCGCGATATTGCCGCCAACATGCTTAAAAGCGCCAACACATTTTACGATTCAATCGGCATCAACCGGCCGCTGACCGAACAGGAAGTCAAGATTGTCGACCTGATTGAAACCAAACAGTTTGAAAACATCGAAAAGATTATCGACAATCTGTTTGCAAGCAAAAACTTCCGTCAGGGCGGCTATTTGTAAGCGGCTAAAAAAGGCACAATCAATCAGCGTTCGCGATCCTGATACATTTTGACCTGAGCTTCGAGCATCTTTTGATACTCTTTTTCCGACAACTGCGATTTGTCAATTTCCTTTTTCGGATAGCGGTCATTGTAAGTACGGCCGCTTTTTTCCATAATCAGGTCTTTGATTTCTTTTTCTTTCTCGGCTTTGTTTTCCTTCTGAGGCTGCGGTTTTTGTTCCGCTTCCTTCACAATTTCCTTGGCCGTCTGTTTGACGGCTTCTTCGTTTTTGGGTTGCTCTTTAACCGCTTCGGGCTCGGTTTTCGGCTTAACTTCGGTTTCCGGTTTGCCCGATTCTTCTTTTTGATTGATCCGGTCTTTGTTCACCTGATCTTTTTCGGCCTCGGGCTTTGTTTTTTGATCGTTTTTTTCTTCCTTAACCGAAGAAACTTCCGGTTGCGGACGTTCTGCCGGTGCTTTTTCCTCTTCTTTAATCGAAAGCTTTTCTTCTTTGATAACTTCGGTTTCCTTCACGTTTTGCGGTGAGGTCTGAACTTCTGCAGGCGGCGGCGTTTTTTCTTCCGTTCTCTGCTCTGCAGTGACTTTTGCTTCCAACGCCGCAGCCTGGGCAGCTTCTGCTTCGCGGAGACGGTTTTGTTCCGCTTGTTGCGGCTGCCGAACATCTTTGGCCGCTTTTTCTTCGCGGAGTTTCTGCTCGGCTTTCAACTGCGCTTCTTTCAGTTTTCGGGCGGCTTCCTTAGCTTCTTTATCATTGCTGCGGGCAATTTCCTTGGCGGCGGCCCGCGCTTTCGCTTCGTCCCGGCGCGGCGGTTTGTTTTCGTTGCGGGGTTTGGCAGACGCTTTCGACGGCGCTTTTTGTTTGGCGGCTTCGGCCACAACTTCCTGAACCGAAACCCTGCCGGCTTTCAGACGCTGTTCATCCAGTACCCGCGCATCGGCTTTGCCGAGACCGGCCTGCATAATCACCCTTTCGGCCTGCGCAATCGCAGCTTCTTTGCCGATGTTTTCCTGCAAACGGATCGCGTTGAGGTTTTCGTTTTGCCGTAAAATTTTCTTTTCGTCGTCAGTCAGGGCACGCATCAGCGAACTTTCGCGCACATCCTCAAATACCGGTATCAGAATATAATCGTCTTCATCCTCTTCTTCATCCATGGCATCGCGAATCTTGCGGCTGACTTTTTTAAAACCCTTCGGCACTTCCAACGGCGGCCGGACTTTGGGCTTGCTTTTAAGATCGTTCGGTTTTCCGGCATTATAGAGGTTGGCCTCCCTGACGTTGGTCTTAAGGGTAAGCCTTTCGTGCTTGTCTATTCCGCTTTTTTTCCATTCAATATTCGAATCGCCTTCTTTGGCGTCGTCATTCTTCGAATCTGAAAAAATATCGTCCATCAAACTTCCTCTGCTTATCGGTATCCGGTTATTGTTAATTTAAATGTTTTTTACAATTTTGTCAAATATTATACGGAAGCCGTCTTGTGCATCAAAACCATGATCGACTCGTTGGAGAGCAACGAAGAAAAACATTCAATGCGCAAGTTGTCACTGCGATTGAGGCTGAACGCCCGGGTAGCGCTGCTGAAAATATGGTTCAGAATATCTTTTTTCAACTCTTCCCAATTGCTGACCCGGCTGAAGAAAACTTTCTGAGTTTCGAGTATTTCGGTAAAAGAGGGCTCTTTCTGCAACATCACTTCGTCGGCATCCCACATATTGACATAGGCCTGATTGTAAAATTGCAAACGGCCGTCGGGACCGAAAATCAGTACCGCTTCTTCGATATTGTTCAATATCTCCTGCTGAACGCTGAACAATGCATTATATTCGCGGCGGGCAGTCAAACGATCGGTAATGTCTTCAAAGGCAAAAATCAGACCGCCCTTAAGGTGCGGCGCCCGAATCCGCCGCAGGCTGCGGCCGTCCGGCAAATGCAGCAAGTCCTCTTTCGGTTCCATGATGGCGGTAAACATCTTATGTTCTTCGTTACGATAATGCGGATAATCCGGAACTTCCGGCAGCAATCTTTTCTCGCGCAGATAATCCAAAAAGGCGCCGTACGCCGAATGTTCTTCAAGCCAATTCTCGTCCAACTCCCACAAACGGACAAATGCCCGGTTGCAAAAGATCAGTTTGCAGGAACTGTCAAAAACCGCGATCGCGGTTCCCAACGAAGCCAGAATTTCCAAATGCATATTCTGGTTTTGTTTAAGGTTGCGGCGCAGATTGTCGAGGCTGCTGACGTCGGTCATCATACCGACGGTGGCAATTTTGTCCAGGCTCTGTTCGACGTGAAAAGGCGTTTCGGTCACTTCAAAACAGCGATGCTCGCCGTTTTGATTGAGATGAACGTATTTTTTACGCATTTTATTCGAATCTTGCGCCGACTGCGCCAGTTCCCGCGTTTCCGCGCCGGCAATTTCAAAATCGCCGCTTTCCGAAACCTCATTGTATTTGCCGCCGCAAAATTCCAGATATTTCTTGTTGACAATTTTCAAAGACAATTGCGGGGTTCTCATCCAGACCGGACAGGGAAGATTATCAACCAGATCTTTCAGATCGTCGGCACGGCGGTCGCTCAACTGCTTCTCTTTTTGCAGGCCGTCAATCTGCGCCGCTATATAACTGATGTCGCGAAACCAGATGATGTCACTGTACACGCTGCCGTCGCTGCCGCTTATCCGAACACCGTTCAGTATCATTTTTTTGCCGTTTTTCAACTCAAACCGGTCTTCAAAAGACACCCCGTCTTCTCTCAGCAAAGCGGTATATTTTAAGATCTTGTCGGCATCTTCCTTATAAAAACCCTTCAAAACGCCGTCAAACGGCGTATCGGTGCCGGCAGGCAAACCTAACAAGACCGCCAGCCGGCGCGAACACCGTTCGGAAACGGCGAAAGCGGCGTCGTTGACCCGATCGTCAGGATAAATAAAAGCAAAATAACCGTCTTTGGAAGCATAGAGGGTTTCGGCATAACGTTCCCGATCGCGGCGAACAAAATAGTTCTTGCGCTTCAGTTTCAGCAGACGGACATAATTGGATGCCGCCAGCCAGGCCAACAACCCAAAAACCAGCAAAACCGCATACCACAGTTCGGGCGCGGCAAAAAACATATCGGAAAGCAGTTCTCGGTTCATTTTTTTGCTTTTTTACCATTAAAATTGATTGTCTGTCATTTAATTTTATAATATAAAAGCAAAAACAAGTAAAATTTTAAAAACAAACGGTAAACAAAAAAGATGCTTAATTTAGCTTTTGACACCACGGCCGGCAGTTGTTCGGTCCTTTTGACCGAAGACGGAAAAACGCTGGAAAAATATGTAAAAAAAATGGACTTCGGACAAGCCGAAGCGCTGTTCCCGGCCATTCGGGAAATTTTACAAAACCGACAGTTGCAGCCTGCAGAACTCGATTTGATCACCGTTTGCTGCGGTCCGGGGTCTTTTACCGGGGTTCGTTCGTCTTTGGCCGCGGCGCGCACCCTCGGTTTGGCATTGCCGAAAACCGCCCTCACCGGGGTATCGGCTTTTGAGGCCTACGTTCACGATCTGGCGCCCGAAGAACTGGCTTTTTACAATGCCGTTATTATCGAAACCAAACGCGAAGACTTTTACTTTCAATGTTTTGACGATCGAAAAAACAAATTAGGCGAGCCCGAAGCTTTGGATTATGAAACGATTGTCGATCGCCTGCGGCATAAAAAAGTAACTTTGACCGGCGACGGGGTGGAACGTTTTCTGAATCGCCCTTCCGGCCTCAGCCTGCACGTCATCCGCATGGAAGACTGTTTGCCTATCGAAACTCTTGCCGCTTGCGGGAACGAAAAATTCCGTCTTAAAAAAACCGATTATCCCAAACCGCTTTACCTTCGCGCACCCGACGTCTGCCTGAAGGCCTGAAAATTTTATCAGAATCGAAAAGCGTCGGTCAGATGACGGATTTTAAACGGCAATTTCACCATAACCACATCAAAACGGATATCGCAATCGGCATATTGCGGATGTTTTTGCAAAAAAGCTTCGGCACCGCGCCAAATTCGTTTTTGCTGCCGCGACAAAACCGCTTCTGCGGCTTTCTCAAGGCTTGAACGCTGTTTCACTTCGACAAAGACAACCGTTTTGCCGCGAACGGCAATAAAGTCGACTTCGCCGGCACGGGTGCCGCGTCCGGTAACATAATTGGCCGCAATCACGCGATAACCCTTACAACGGAAAAGCATGCGCGCCAAAAACTCGGCCAGATGTCCTTTGGTATCAGCTTTCATTTTTAATCTTAACCGCCAGTCGGTACACTTCGTTTTTATTCAGTCCGTAAGCTTTCACGATTTCGGTAACCGCGGTTTTGAGCGGCATTGTCTGCATTTTGCTTTTAAAAGCACTGTTCAGATCAATGGCGGCGGCAGCGGCTTCCGTATCCGGCGGCGCCACCATCAGAACAATTTCGCCTTTCGGCGGATTTTGGCTGAAATGGGCAATCAATTGTTCGGCGGTGCCGTTTACACATTCTTCGTACATTTTGGTTATCTCGCGCGCAACCGCCATTTCGCGCTGCGGAAAAGCAACAGCGGCAGCGGTCAGCGTTTTCAAAAGCCGCGGCGCGGTTTCGTAAAAAACCAAGGTGGTATCCACCGCCGCCAATTCGGCAAACAAATCGGCACGCCCTTTTTCCTTGTTGGGAATAAAACCGGCAAACATAAAACGGTTGGTCGGCAGCCCCGAAAGCTGCAAAGCGCAGATGATCGCACAACACCCCGGCAGCGTATAGACCGGAACGCCCTGCTCGCGACAACGGCGAACCAGCTTGTATCCCGGATCCGAGATCAACGGCGAACCGGCGTCGCTGACCAACGCCACCGCGGCTCCTTCGCGTTCAATCAAATCAACGATCCCCTGAGCCTTTTGTTCTTCGCTGTGATCTTCGTAAGTTATAAATTTCTTGTCCAAGCCGATTCCGAGCAGTGAAAACAGTTTTTTGGTTACCCGGGTATCTTCGCAGGCAACATACGGCGCCGCCGTCAACACTTCGGCAGCCCGCGCGGTCAGATCGCCGAGATTACCGATCGGCGTTGCGACGACATACAAGCCTTTTTTCATCATTTATTATCTTCCTGCCCCTTTACAACAACGGTTTTTTAATTTAAATTAACGAAGGTAATTGTTTTCGATTTTAGGAAAAAAAGCAAGTGTTAAAAAAAGTTTGTGTGCTCGCTCTGACAGCCGTGCTGCTCAGCTGCCGTTCGCCGATGGTAACCACCGGAAGCGGAATTCATGACAGCATCTCGGATATTGACGAATCTTCGTTTAACCGCCCGTCGGCTTTCCGGGTCGGGGTTTTACTGCCGTTAAGCGGAGAGGCTTCGCGCTATGGGCAGGGATTGAAAAAAGCGGCGCTGATGGCGCTCGAAGATATGAACAACCCTAACTTGATCTTGCAGTTTTACGATACCCAAAGTTCCCCCGAAGGCGCAAGAACCGCCGCCGAAAACGCTCTTAACCAAAAAGCGCAGATGATTATCGGACCGCTCACCAGCAGTTCGGTTCAGGCAATTTCCTATCAAACCAAAGCCAAGGGCGTTCCGGTGGTCGCCTTTTCTTCCGATTCCGACGTTTTGCAAAGCCAGATTTATACTCTGGGCCTGTTGGTGGAAGAACAAGTCAACCGGATCGTTAAATATGCCGCCGGCAACGGTCGTCGCAATTTTGCCCTGCTGGTACCGGACAACAGCACCGGAATTGCGGTCGCCAAAGCTGCGGTCGGCGCCGCTGCCGCCCATGGCGCACGGGTGGTCAGAATTGCCTTTTATCCGCCCTCTTCCACCGATTTTTCCGACATTATCCGCAAACTGACCGATTATGACCGTCGCGCCGCCGGGGTCAATAAACAGAAAAACCAATTGAAAGCTCTGGCTGCCAAAGGTGACGCCAACGCTCAAAAAGCCCTGCGTCAGTTGAACGCCAAAGATACCGACCGCGGCGTCGACTTTGATGCGGTATTGTTGCCGGAATCGGGCGCCCGTTTAAAATCGGCGGTAGCCATGTTCGGCTATTATGACGTATTTGCCCCCGAAGTCAAATTCCTCGGCACCTCGGTTTGGGAAAATACCCGACTTAACAAGGAAAGCACATTGAAAGGCAGTTGGTATCCGGCCCTTTCGCGCAATCACAACGCCTATTTCAACAAAAAATATCACGCTTTGTTTAACGAATATCCGCAAAGCCTGTACGCTTTTGCCTATGATGCGGTGGCCTTGTCGGCGGCGCTGGCGCGCAACAAACCGGCCAACATTGACGCCGCCATCACCACCGAAGACGGATTTGTCGGCATCAGCGGCGTCTTCCGAATTCTGCCCAACGGCAAAAACGAACATAGTCTCGACATTATAGAAATCAGCCCTTCGGGTGATACGGTTGTCGATTTCGCCCCCAAAAAGTTCTCCGCCGTCATACCCGAAAGCACGCCGGAAAACATTGCCGCCGTTTATGACAATTATCCGCCGCTGATTTTCGGCAAAGACCAAACGGCCGCCGAACGGCAGATTTTCGGCCGTACGCTCGGCAGCAACCCTTACGGGTCAGATACCGAAACGCCGGGAAGATATCAGGGATATCGCTTTTCATTCTAATCATGTTGATGAGGCAATTTTTTACTTGCAACTTAAAGCGAAATTGACGATATTAAAGGATGTATTTTATGGAGGGCATCGGGTCAGGCGTTCGCCAATCCGGTCAGGTCCGGAAGGAAGCAGCCGTAACGAAACCGTCTGAGGTCGATGTCTCTCCGCCTTTTTTGAAAAGATAACGATGGCCGAAGAAGACAAACAAGAGCAATATGTGGTTTTAGCCCGCAAGTATCGTCCGCAGAATTTTGAAGACCTGCTGGGACAGGAAGCGCTGGTGCAAACCCTGACCAACGCCATCAACAACAATCGCCTGCACCACGCTTACATTCTGACCGGCATCCGCGGCGTCGGCAAAACCACCACCGCCCGTTTGATCGCCAAGGCTCTCAATTGTACCGGTCCCGACGGCAACGGCGGACCGACGACCCATCCCTGCGGCATTTGCGAAAACTGCAAATCGATTGCCGCCGGACGCAATATCGACGTTTTGGAACTGGACGCCGCTTCGCGCACCGGGGTTGACGACATCCGCGACATTTTGGACGGCGTTCGTTACAAGCCGACCAACTGCCGTTATAAAATCTACATTATCGACGAAGTCCACATGCTTTCCAAAAGCGCTTTCAACGCCTTGCTGAAAACGCTGGAAGAACCGCCGGCGCATGTCAAGTTTATCTTTGCCACCACAGAAATCCGCAAAGTTCCGGTAACCGTTTTGTCACGTTGCCAGCGTTTTGATTTGCAGCGGTTGTCGATTGAGGACCTGCTGAAACTGTTTAACAAGATCGTCAATGCCGAAAACCTCAAAGCCGACGACGAAGCGCTGCACATGATTGCGGCCGCGGCCGACGGATCGGCCCGCGACGGTTTGTCTCTTTTGGACCAGGCGATTTCGCTCGGCAGCGGCAAAGTGCGGATCGACATTGTCAAAGAAATGCTCGGAATGGCTGACCGCGGCCAAACTTTTGAGCTTTTTAACCAGATGATCGGCGGCGATATGGCCGCTTTGCTCGGCAAATTGCAGGAAATGTACAAAAACGGCGCCAACCCGTCGGCAATGATCGGCGATTTGATAAACTTAACCCATGCTCTGACAAAAGTTCTGCTGCTGCCGGGATTTATCAATGATCCTTCGCTGTCGGAGAACGACCGCAACTTTTTGAAAGAGACTTCCGCCAAACTGAGTATTGCCACCCTCTCCAAAATATGGCAGATGCTTATTAAGGGAATGAACGAACTTCAAACGGCACCGGTACCGATTGATGCTCTGGAGATGATTTTGATCCGGATCGCTTATTCCGCCAACTTGCCTTCTCCCGCCGAACTGCTGGAAAGCGTAAAAAAAAAATCTGAACTGAACCGCCTTCAAACGACCGCACCGGCGATGCCGGCAATAACGGCCGCGGCCGTACAATCACAGCCCCGACAACCGGCAACTGTTCCTTCTGCCGATGCGCCGGCCGTCAACACCGTCAAGGCACCGTTTAACGATATCATCGGTCTGATCAAATTGTTGGAAGCCAACAAACAACCCCGTCTTGCATATACCCTGAGACATGATATCGAAGTTTGCGAATTTGCCGTCGGGCGCATCAAATTCAAAGCCGCCGACCGGGTGAGCAACGAGACGCTGAGTGCCGTCAACAAGTTTCTGGAAGAAACAACCGGCGCCAAATGGGTGCTCGACATCATTCCGGGCGAAGTCGGCCGTACAATTGCCGACGCGGAAAACGAGCAAAAAGAAAAAGACAAAAAAAACATTGCCGAAACGCCTTTGGTCAAGGCAATCCTTGACGAGTTCCGCGGTGCCCGAATTGAAAACCTGACCCGTAAGGCGGCGCCGGAAGACCAAGAGGGTGAAAGCGCCGAAAACGATGATATCTTTAGCAACAACGAAGATTTTTTTAACAGTGAGGATTAAACAGTCATGATGAATATGCAGGGAATTATGAAACAGGCCCAGATGATGCAGAAAAAAATGGAAGAAGCGCAAAAGAAACTGGCAGAAACAGAAGTGATCGGATCCAGCGGCGGCGGGATGGTCAAAGTTACCCTCAACGGCAAATTTGAGGCTAAAAAAGTGGAAATTGATCCCGGTTTGCTTGATCCGGAAGAAACCGACATTCTCGAAGACCTGATTTTGGCCGCTTTTAACGATGCTCAGGGCAAAGTTGACGCGATGATGAACGAGGGAATGAAGGACGTAACCGGCGGCCTTAATCTGGGCGGTCTTAAACTTCCGTTTTAAGGAGACAGAAATTGTCCGGTCAGGAAATAGAAAAACTGGTCAAAATCATTGCCAAACTGCCGGCGCTGGGATCGAGGTCGTCGCGGCGGATTGTACTTCATTTGCTGAAAAAGCGCGAAACCGCCCTGCTGCCGTTGATAGAGGCTCTGCAAGGCGTTGCCGAAAACATTAAAACCTGTGAAGTTTGCGGCAATTACGACACCGTTTCGCCCTGCTCGGTCTGCACTTCGGAGAAAAGAGACAGCCGTACCATATGCGTGGTGCAGGACGTTGCCGATTTGTGGGCGATGGAACGGGTCGGTTTTTACAAAGGCAAATATCATATTCTGGGCGGCGTTTTATCGGCTCTGGACGGCGTTTCGCCCGAAGATCTGAATATTGACGCCCTGCTCGACCGCATTGAACACGAACAGACTGCAGAAGTTATTTTAGCGCTCCCGGCTACGGTCGACGGACAAATCACCTCGCATTATCTGGTCAGCCGGTTAAAAGGTTTTGAAACCAAAGTCTCGACCCTTGCTCAGGGAATTCCGGTCGGCGCCGAGCTTGATTATATGGACGAAGGCACAATCCAGCTGGCGATCAATTCGCGGAAGGCTTTGTCGTAAACGGCTATTTGCATTGGGCGACAAACGCGGATTTATACCGGATCAAACAAACTGAAATTATCATGAAGCATACAAAATCTCATTATATCGGAACACAAATAATTGCCGGCTTTGCGCTTGTCATCGCTTTGTGGGCATCAACGGCCGTTGCTTCGCCGCGTTCTTTCGAGGCCATGTATGCGGCTGCCGCGCGCGGTGACGTTCCGGCTTTGCGAAACGCCGTGCATCGCGGCCTGAGAATCGATTCTCCCAACGCTGCCGGCGATACCGGGGTATGCGCAGCCATCAAACGTAACGACTATCAGGCGTACAATTCTTTTATTTTAGCCGGTGCCCGACGACATCCCGGCTGCCTGAACCGGATTTCCGCTTCCAAATACCGCAAGTTTATTAAATCGGACCAAATTGTTCCGTTCGCCCGCAACCAATATACGCCGCCCGTCAATGCAACGCCTTCCGGCGGCGGTTTTGCGCCGCGTTACATTTCCGACCGTCAAATGAACATTGTTCAGCGCGAGCTTAATTATACCGCACAGACGGGCAATGCCTATAATTTGCTCTATCTGCCGGTTTCGGTTTTGTTATCGTTGTTTCCTTAAAGCTATTCTTCAACCGTCATTTCGATCAAACGGTCCAGGCTTTTCTGTTCCGATTTGTTATAGCCTTTCGACTTGTCTACCATCGGCTTTTTGACTTCTTTCTTTTTAACCTGAGGTTGGGTCAGTTTCTCGAACAAATCATCCAGATCGCTGTTCAATTCAACGCCGGGAGAAACTTCCTTATCGGCGTTTACCTGTGAATGAACCTTGTCTTTGGTTGACTGCGGAATCAGTTTTTCGATCGGTTCGGCAAAAGAACCGGCCAGCTGAAAATACTTCGATTGCTTAAAGCTCTCCGGCTGGCTTTGTTTGGGGATAATCCAGCCCACCAGTATATAGAGAAGGATAATCAGCAAAAAAGCCCTCAGGATGCCGAAAAACAGCCCCAACAACCGATCCATGCCGCTCAATTTGCTGGAACGCACCTTGCCGATAACGATTGAAGTCAGATAAATCCAAATAATGAAAAAAACAATCAGAATCGTAAACGAAGAAGCAACAATTGCCATCATCTCGCTTTCGATATGCTCTTCCATCAACGGCTGAACGTACGGCAGCAGGTAAATGACTGCCGCAACGCCGAGAAACCAGCCGATAATTGACAGAACTTCTTTAATCAAACCCCGGTTGAGGGCGATCAGAGCCGAAATTAAGACAATGATTAAAATAACAACGTCAAGACTGTTCATACTTCTTTTGATCCTAATTAAACCAGTTGATCAGCTTTTGTACATTGCCGATCTCGTGGAGATTGATGTCGAGATTGGTTTTCTTTTTATCCTTTTTGTATTGCGAAGGCACAATCGCACTGCGGAATCCCAGTTTATAAGCTTCTTTCAGGCGCAGATTGGGCTGACTGACGGCACGTATTTCGCCGGAAAGGCCGATTTCGCCGAAAATAACCATATCCGCCGGCAACGGGCGGTTGGTCAAAGAAGAGATGATTGCCATCGCAACCGCCAAATCAGCCGCCGGCTCCGATATTTTGAGACCGCCGGCAATATTCAGATACACGTCCTGAGAACTCAGGTTGAGACCGCCGCGCGCTTCCAAAACCGCCAACACCATTGACAAACGGCCGCTGTCCCAGCCGACGACCGCCCGTTTGGGGCTGGCATAGCCGGTTTGGCTGACCAACGCCTGAATTTCTACCAGTACCGGCCGCGAACCCTCAATACCGGCAAACACGCAGGAACCGGAAATATTACCCTGCCGTTCGGCCAAAAACAACGCCGAAGGATTTTCGACTTCGACCAGCCCCTTGTCCTGCATTTCAAACACGCCGATTTCGTCGGTGGCACCGTAACGGTTTTTGACTGCCCGCAAAATCCGGAACTGATGGCCGCGTTCGCCCTCAAAATAGAGCACCGTATCGACCATATGCTCCAAAACGCGCGGCCCCGCAATGGAACCCTGTTTGGTCACATGACCGACCAAAAACAACACAAAACCTTTTTTCTTGGCCAGTTTGATCAATTCATAAGCACAGGCGCGCACTTGCGAAACGCTGCCCGGGGTAGACTCCGCTTCCTCCAGATACATGGTCTGAATCGAATCAATCACCACCACCGCGGCATCGGTTTTTTCCAAAGTGGTGACGATGTCTTTGACATCGGTGGCCGAAGCCAGATTGACCGGCGCGTTTTCAAGTTCCAGCCGTTTGGCGCGGATTTTGACCTGATCGGCGGCTTCTTCGCCGGAAATGTAATAACATTCGGGACGTTCGGGCAGATCGGCAATACGGGCGCAAACCTGCAGCAACAAAGTCGATTTGCCGATGCCGGGATCGCCGCCGACCAAAATGACCGACCCCGGAACCAAACCGCCGCCGCAGACACGGTCAAGTTCCATGATGTTGGTATGCAGGCGCCGCAAAACCTGCGGTGTGCCGCTCAGCGAGACAAAATCAAGCAAATTGCCTTTTTTCTTGGGATTAAAATTCGAAAAACCTTCGCCGCCGACCTTTTCTTCAACAATGGTATTCCATTCGCCGCAGGCATCGCATTTCCCCTGCCATTTCGGATAAACGGCGCCGCAATTTTGACATGCGTATTCGGTTCCGCCTTTTTTTGCCATTCTAAACCTCCACTTTGATCGGTCCTTTGGAACAGCCGTTGACAAACTGACAAACATAAGGATTGTCGGTGGTATCCAGTTCGGCAACCGTTCCCTGCCAAATGATTTTTCCCTGATAGAGCATTGCAATGCGGTCGGCAATTTTACGTGCCGAAATCATGTCATGGGTAATCGTCAGAGCACTGGCACCGAGTTCCTTGACCGAAGCGATAATCAAATCGTTGATGACATCGGCCATAATCGGATCCAACCCGGTGGTCGGCTCGTCAAAAAAGATGATTTCCGGCCGGGTGGCTACCGCTCGCGCCAAACCGACCCGTTTTTGCATGCCGCCCGAAAGCTCGGACGGTGCCAAATCGGCAACGTCGGCGCTGAGCCCGACCTGCCGCAATACTTCTATCGCTTTTTCGCGTGCCTGCCGACGCGGCATTTTCTGATTTTCCAGCAATCCGAAAGCGACGTTTTCCCATACCGTCAAACTGTCAAACAAGGCGCCGCCCTGAAACAACATCCCCATGGTTGAATAGAGCTTTTCATTATCCTGCCGCGGGACGCCGACGGTCTCGACGCCGTCAATTTTAATCGAACCGGAATCGGGCGTAATCAAACCCTGAATACATTTAATCAACACCGATTTTCCGGTGCCGGAACCGCCGATCACAACCAGAGATTCGCCTTTTTTGATCGAGACGTCCACCCCGTCCAACACCTTTTTGCGACCAAAGGCCTTATGCAGATTTTTAACTTCTATTTTGTTGATATCCTGATCCATACTCGTAAGCTCCGCCGGTTATTTGGTAAAAAAGAGGCCGGTAATGATGTAATTGAATATTAAGATGATGATCGACGCCGCAACAACCGCGTTGGTGGTCGCTTCGCCCACACCCTGGGCCCCGCCTTTGGACTTGTAGCCGTTATAGCAGCCGAGCAGGGAAATGATAAAACCGAACACCGCCGCCTTAACCACCCCGGTAACAATATCAATCGGCTGCAGCTCGTTGACGGTGGCGTTGATATAGTTGGCCGGATTGAAATCCAACTGATAAACCGCCACGATATAACCGCCGAAAATGCCGATCACGTCGCCGATCAACACCAAAAGCGGCAACACGATCACTCCGGCCAAAAGACGCGGCGCCACCAAATACTTGTAAGGGTTGGTTGAGAGGGTTGACAGAGCATCAATTTGTTCGGTCACCCGCATGGTTCCGATCTCGGCGGCCATTGCCGCGCCGATGCGGCCGGCCACCATCAAACCGGCAAAAGCCGGCGCCAGTTCCCGCGTAACCGAAATCAGTACCACCGAAGCAATCGCGCTTTCGGCGCCGTAGCTGGAAAAACCGGCATGGGTTTGCAAAGCAATCACCATCCCGGCAAAAATGGTCGTCAAAGCCACTACCGGCAGCGAATAAAAACCGATATCGACGATCTGACGCAGCAAAAGCTTGGGATAAAACGGCGGAGTTACGGTATTGTACAACGCTCTGGCGATAAATTCCGACAGTTGGCCGACCCGGGAAATAAACACAACCAGGGGTTTGCCGAGCGCCCGTAAAAAATTTTCCAGATATCTGTGATGCTGCATCGTTTTGTCCTCAAATCTTGTTGATCGGAGTTATATTAAAGTACCGTAGGTAAGAAAGCAAGGTCTATTTGTTTTGGTAACAGGCGAGAATAATCTTGTCAATTGCCGATATTTCAAAGCCGTGAAGCCGGATTTTGGGAATTGTGATCCCTTCAAATTCCGCCGTTTCCACCTGCGGCATCCGTTCTATTTTCTGATCGGCGGGAACCAACTCCACCACCAGGTCGACGTCCACCGGCTCCGAAGGCTTAAAACGGCATACGCCCAGTCCGCGGACTTCAAGCAGGCCGGAAATATTTTCGGGGCAGGAAGCACGCAAACGCTTTTTAACCGGAGTCAGATCGGTACGATCATCGGCAACCAGAGAAGCCCCTTTATCCATGATCATTCTCAGTGCCAGATCGGATTTGCCGCTGCCGGAAGGACCGGTAATCAAAATTCCGCAGTCCCTATAGTTGATACAAGTTGCATGTATATTACGTGTTTCAGTCAAGAGAAGCCAACCTTTCAGCCGGTTCGGGAAAAGTAACGGTGACCCGGCGGCCGCCGTTTTCCGGCACAATATCAATTACAATTGCGTGACGAGGCAGATAAGGCCCCATTTTTTCAGGCCACTCAATCAGGCAGACGCCGTCATAAAGCGCTTCTTCCATCCCCAATTCAAAAATCTCTTCCGGCGACTTGAGACGATAAAGATCAAAATGATAAATCTCAAAATCATCGGCCGTATAACTTTGTACCAGAGTAAAGGTCGGACTGGGAACTTCCGCCGCGGAAGTCAATTTTTGGATAAAGGCGCGGCACAGCACGCTTTTTCCCATTCCGAGGGTTCCGTTAAGGACAAAACAGTCGCCGCGGCGGGCAATCGCCGCCAACTGACGTCCCAACGCTGAGGTATCTTTTTCTTCGGCACAAAACCAACTCTTGGATTGCTTCATGCTTCACCTACAAATCGAGTAGACTTTTTTTCGGCCCTTTGGGCTTGATAACTTTGATCTTGGGCTTTTTGGATTGAATTTCGCGCCAGTCCCAGGGTTTGTAGAATTGTCCCTGCCACAAGCCGCGGCCGTTTTCCCGCGCCTGTTGTTCGTAAGGAAAATAGATGTTGCTTTGCTTGGGATCGGCAACCGCCCAACCGGCGTTGACCAACGCGGCGCCGATATCATACTGACCGAGCGCACAGGTCGCAACCATATTGCCTTTGGAGTCCTGCTTGATCACATGACACTCCAATTCATGGCCGGAAATCCAGCTTTTCAGCCAACGGGCCGCTTCTTGTCCGCAGCGATAGGCACGCCCTTTTCCGTCGGAACAGGTTTGATTTGATTCGGGAGCGTCAATACCGTAAATCCGCAAATAGCGGCCGCCCATTAACAGGGTATCACCGTTAATCACTTTCGTAACGCCGTAAACCGCAGGATAATTGTTGGGATTAAACGAAGGTTGTGCTGCCGGTTCGGCGGATTTTCCGGTCAGACTGCTTAAAAGACGCCCCAACCCGCTTTCCGATTCGATCGGTTGCGGTTCCTGACGCGCCGCCGGTGCTGCCGCCGGCTGAACCGACGTCGGTACGGCTGCCGCTTCGGGCACCACCGGACTCACTTCGTCGAAATTTTCGTTAAGCAACGGCACGGCCGGGGAGGACTCAACGATTTCGGGAACGGCCGGCTCTGCCGAAGCGTTGGCCTGCACCGCGCTCCCGGCTGCCGTATGGCGCCCTGCACCGAGGAAATTCAGAACATTCGGCACCACGTTTTCGACACCGTTGTTAAAAGCGCCGATCGCATAAAGGATAAAACCGACAATCAAACAGATAATCAGCAAAACCGGCAGACAGCCCATAGCCCGCCAGACCATTTTCGCAAAAATATACAAAACCACGAATCCGACGATCATGCCGACAAATCCGCCGCCCTGAAACAGCAGGTTTGAGCTTTGAGTACCGTTGCCGCCGACATAAATCAAGATGACTGCCGCCAAACCGAGGATTAACTTTTTAATGAAAAACATGGGCCGGTTTCCTTGAAAATTTGGGTTTTTGTTAAATATATGCCGAGGACGGTAAAAATATAGTTACTCCGGTAAAATTATTTTGCTTTGCTGTAACAGCGGCAATGGCAGATGCCGTCGCGTTCGATATCGCTGCGGCACAGTTCGGAAATGCAGTAGCGTTCTTCGTTGCGACCGTCGCACGGACAGCGCTGCCAAGACTGTTCACCGAACATCATGTTTTTGGCGCGAGCAATTTTTTCAATATTTTCAGTAGGTTGAAAACCGTTATTTTTACAGTTTTCGAGCATTTTATCAAGTATAGTCATTTTCTTTCCTTAATCGACAATATTCATTGTAAATTTGGCCGGTCTGCCGTCTGACAGTGTAGACTTTTGCTGCAAAATGTCAATAATCTTATCCAAATCGGCTAAATTAGCATATTGCAACACAACCTTTCCGGCACCGTTTTTAGCCGGCGAGATTTTAACCTTAACCCCCAGCCGGCGGGCAATTCCTTCTGAAAGTTCGGTCAGATCGCTGTCCGCGACACTCTGTTTGCGTGATACCGTCGGTTGTTTGGCTTTTGCCGCCAGGGCCTCGGCCTGACGCGCGTTAAGACCGCGTTCGGCAATCCGCGCGGCCAGCTCTTCGGCATTGTCGATACCGATCAGCGGACGCACCTGACCGGCGGTCAGAATACCGTCGCGTACCATTTGCCGAACCGCTGCCGGCAATGCCAGAAGGCGAAGCGTGTTGGCAATATAGCTGCGCGACTTGCCGATAACTTTTGAAAGCGCTTCCTGGGTATGCGAAAATTCATCAATCAGTCGCTGCAGCCCTTCGGCTTCTTCAATTGCCGAAAGATTTTCACGCAATAGATTCTCAATCAGGGCAACTTCGAGAACTTCCTGATCGTTCATATTTTTCACCACCGCCGGCACTTCCGTCAACCCCGCCGTTTTGGCGGCTCTGAAACGACGTTCGCCGGCAATGATCTCATACTTGCCGTTGCCGAGTTCGCGCACTAACAGCGGTTGCAAAATTCCCTTTTCCGCAATCGACTGTGCCAGCGCATCCAGAGCTTCGGGATTAAAATCGAGCCGCGGCTGATAGGGACTGGGCGTGAGATCGGCGATCGCAATCTTTTTTTCGCCGGCTTTCGGAGCCGGGGTTTCGGAATCCAGAAATCCGAGGTCGTCGCCGAGAAGGGCGCCCAAACCGCGGCCGAGACTTTTTCTCTTGTGACCGTCGTCTAACATGCTATCAATTCCTTTTCTCTTTTCAAAACTTCGCTGGCAAGGCTTATGTAAGCCTGTGAGCCCGGGCATTTAAAATCATAAAGCAAAACGGGTTTGCCGTGGGAGGGTGCTTCGGAAACGCGGACATTCCGCGGAATAACGGTTTGGTAAACTTTTTTGCCGAAGAAACTGCGAACGTCTTCTTCCACCATTTGGGTGAGGTTATTGCGACCGTCATACATTGTCAGCACGACCCCCTGAAGTTCCAACCGCGGATTAAAACGGCGTTTGATTTGATTGATGTTGGCAATCAGATCGGTAATGCCTTCCAGAGCAAGGTATTCACATTGCAGCGGTACGATAACCGCATCGGCCGCCACCAGTGCATTGATCGTCACCAAACTCAGGGAAGGCGGGCAGTCAATCAATACATAATCGTAATTGACGGCCGAGCTTCCGAGAGCGTCTTTGAGAGCAAATTCGCGGCGCGGCCTGTCAATCAGTTCAACTTCGGCACCCGCCAAATCAGGCGAAGCGGGAACTAACGAAAAATTAGGAATTTCGGTCCAAACAACCGCTTCGTCTAAGGGCCGCTCACCGATAATCACTTCATAAGAAGAAACCATGCCCCCGTGTTTGTCAATTCCAAGCGAAGTCGAAGCGTTGGATTGGGGATCGAGATCAATGACCAGAACTTTTTTTCCGGCAGCCGCCATCGCCGTAGCGACATTGACGGTGGTCGTGGTTTTTCCGACGCCGCCTTTTCGGTTGGCGACAGCAATAATGCGAGGCATGATTTATCTCCCTTTTGCAGCAAGATGACGGATAACTAAAACAACGCTTTCAGGATTGGTCCGGCTCGGAACGGCATCGTATTCAAAATTCCATTTGCGCCGGGCGAGACTGACTTCTTCGGGCCAGCTTTTCCCTTTAGGAAAAAGACAAAGGCCGTTTTTATTTAACAACGGAAAAGCATATCCGAGCAAATCGGAAAGTGCGGTAACCGCGCGGGCCGTGACAACATCAAAGCGGCGATTTTTAATTTCTTCAATCCGACGGTTGATGATTTCAACATTGCAGCCGGTAATTTGTGCCAGATGATTTAAATACACTGTTTTTTTACAAATGCTTTCAATCAACGTCACTTTTAAATACGGTGTTTTTTCAGCCGCCATGACCGCCAACACCATTCCCGGAAAACCGGCGCCGCTGCCCAGATCGGCCAGAGAACGTGCGGTTGCCGGAATCAGCGGAAACAGTTGTGCCGAGTCGAGAAAGTGACGGTTCCAGCTGTCGGCAAGCGAACCGTTACTGACCAGATTAAACTTTTGTTGCCATTCGTTTAGCGCTTCTTGGCAACATTTCAGGCGGTCATATGTTTCACGTGAAACATCATATGTTTTGATAAAATTTTCCATAGCTGTATTTATATATACGAATTGAAAATTTTAGAACATAAAAATTTTACTTATGAACATTTTAAAAAATATATAAAAAAGAACAGTGTTTTCAATTAAATAAAATAACAAAAAGAATCAATGCGCGAAGTAATGAAAATATAAAGTTTTAATTTTATCGATTTGCGATTCGCTGATACAAATTTATGAAAAATATTATCCAACCAAACTAACGATTTTTTGGCAACGCCCTATTTGAAATGCCAGCGCTGACGGCATCCCAGCTGCTGCAACAACGCCTCGGCTTGCTCAAATTCGAAACCAAGCTCCTCAATGCGATGCGCATCGTCACTGATCACCAGCGGAACATCGGCGGCAATGATTTGTTTCAGCCAACTTTCTTCAGGATAAAAATAACCTTGTTTGCGAATTCCTTTGCTGCTCAGTTCAGTCGCCGTCGCCGATTTTACAAGAGCCGCCGTTACGGCCGTTTTTTCCGCCGTAAACGCCAGATCTTTCCATTGCGGAATTTTACGCAAATAATCCAAATGGGCGATAAAAGCAAACATCCCCGAACATGCTGCCGCCGTAACGGTGGCAAAGTGCAGACGCAAGGCCGATTCGAGATCTTTTTGATTCAGCATTCCGCTGTCTTTGGCATCAAGGATCTGTTCGCCGTTATTCAACGGCAGAAAATGATTGCCGGAAATACAATAATCTAAACCAACCTGTTGGCAAAAAGCGTCAAACTCTTCCGCCCAACCGTCATAGCAGAAAAAATCAACTTCGGCACCGACGCGCACTTTTAAATTGTAACCGCGCGCAAGTTTACGCAAGTGATCGGCATGACGGCAAAATCCGTCCGCCGCCTCGCTGAAATCGGCATGAAAAATTTCGATCTTGTCAGTCTTTTCCCACCGCGGCCAAGAAAAACTCTGACGAATATTTTTATGCACGATCAGGTGATCGCTGATTCCGATTTCTTCCCAACCGAGATCTGCCGCCTGTTGCAGCATTTCTTCCGGCGTATTGCGGCCGTCTGAAAAGTCGGTATGGGTATGATAACTGAATTTTTGCATTTATTTTTCCAACTTCCAGCGTTTTTTATAATCAAGCGACTGCAGCAATTGTTCCGCTTGCTCAAAATAATTAGCCAACTGAGAAACGTCATGAGCATCGTCACTGATGACAACCGGAACTTCCAGACGGTTTAATTCTTCCATCATCCAACGATAAGGGTGCTGTTCGCCGCATTTGCGCCAGCCGCTGGTATTCAGCTCATACGGATGTTTTAACCGCCCCATGGTTTCAATAAAATGCCACTTGTCCTCTTCTTCGCCGAAAGCGGCAAAATGAGGAAAAATCTTGTAAACGTCCGGATGGGCAATAAAGTCAAAATATCCGCTTTCGGCAGCCAGAGCAGCATTTTGCCAGTAGAGCCGAATCGCTTCTTTAATTTCGTCTTCTGTGCACGAGGGCTGAAGCGGATTGTACAAATACATGTTTTCAATCCGGCTTTCGTCCTGATTGCGCAGATAATGGAAAGAACCGATATAATAATCGGCATTGAGTTTCTTGCGCAATTTCTCAAAACAACGGCACCATTCCGAAGACGGAAAAAAGTCCACTTCAAATCCGAGATAGACTTTTATCGCTGCGGTTGACGCCGCCTGACGAACTTCGTCGGCAACCCGCATCATCGCGTCTTCGAGAAGATTATAATCGTTAAAAAACATCGGATGCCCGACCGTCATGTTGGGATGATAAACCAAATGGTTGGAAATACCGATTTCCTGATAACCGATTTTTTGTGCCTGTTCAATCATTTGTTCGGCCGTACAACGACCGTCAAAAATACCGAGGGCATTGGTATGGGTGTGATAACTGAATTTTTGCATTTTTATTTCTCCAAACCTAAAATTTCATAAACGTCGCGACCGGTTTTGGCATCAAAGTAATGTTTTAATTTCATGCTTTGATTATATAAAAGATCGCGCTGACGGTCGTTGAGACCGTAACGCCGGACAATTGCCGCCACCCGTTCTTCGATCGAAACCATTGTGCAGGCTTCGAACAGCTTGTCACAAAAAGCGATCAGCAAATCATAATCATCATAAACCAGCGGCGCCAAATGACAACGAATCCAGTCAAACCATTGCGGCGGAAAAGAATATTGCTCCGGATTAAAATCCTTATCGGGAAAAGTATGAGTGAGGCAGATCCGCGCAATTTCCGGATAACCGAGTTTCATCATTTGCTCATAACCTTCCTGCCCGTGAAATTTGTTTTCACGGCTTTGATTGACTCTTTTGCCGTAATCATGCAACAGACCGAAAACAAATGCTTTTTCAGGAACAAGGCCGGGAACGCAAGCAGCAATTTTTTCCGCCGCTTCGGCAACGCCGCGGGTATGAAAACGATATTCGGATTCCAGATCAAAAGGGTAGGGACGCGAAAGACGGTAGCGGATTCCTTCTTCCCACAGAGCTTCGGCCCGATCGCGGTCAGGAAATGCAGTCAATTCAAAACTCCTATTTTTTAAGATAGCCCAAAATCGCCATCACCGCCGCCGGCGTTACGCCGGAAATACGTGAAGCGGCCCCGATCGTTGCCGGACGGACCCGGCTCAGCTTAATGACCATTTCGTTGGATAAACCGCCGATTTTGGAATAGTCGATATCTTCGCGGATTTTCAACTTTTCATCTTTTTTGAAAACTTCGATATCGGCGAGCTGACGTTTGATATAACCGGCATATTTTGCCTCTATTTCCACTTCTTCATAAACATCCGCCGAGTATTCTGCCAGTTGCGGCCATATTTTTAATATTGTTTCACGTGAAACATCGTCATAAGACATCAGATTGAACGCCGTGCGCCGAGTTCCGTCTTTTTTGTTTTTAATGCAGTGGCGGTCAAGTTCGGACGGTTTAATTTGCAACTGATCGGCCAAATCGCGCAAAACGGCAATTTGCCGACGTTTTTGTTCAAAACAACGCCAACGCAAATTACCGACGCAACCGGCTTCGTGACCGGCGGCAGTCAACCGAAGATCGGCGTTGTCGGCCCGCAGATGGAGACGGTATTCCGAACGCGAGGTAAACATACGATACGGCTCATCCACTCCCTTGGTAATCAGGTCATCAACCATCACGCCGATATAAGCTTCGGAACGGTCGATGATAAACGTGCGTCCGCGGCCTTCGGCATGCAACGCCGCATTGACACCCGCCAACAAGCCTTGCGCCGCCGCTTCTTCATAACCGGTGGTACCGTTGATCTGACCTGCCAGAAACAAACCGGGAACTTTTTTCAATTGCAGACAACAATCCAATTCCTGAGGGTCAACATAATCATATTCAATCGCATAAGCGTAACGGAGAATCTTAACGTCTTCCAGGCCTTTTATGGTATGAATAAAAGCTTCCTGCACATCCGCCGGCAAAGAAGTCGAGATACCGTTGGGATATACAACGTCGGTCGACAACCCCTCCGGTTCGAGAAAAATCTGGTGGCTTTCGCGATCGGCAAATTTGATCAGTTTATCTTCAATACTCGGACAATAACGCGGTCCGACACCTTTTATCAATCCGGAAAACAACGCGCATTTTGAAAAGTTATCACGGATTATTCGATGGGTATTCAAGTTGGTATGGGTGACAAAACAATCAATTTGGGGATTGCTTATTTTATCCGTTAGATAAGAAAACGGCTGTGGTACTTCGTCTCCGCGTTGCCGATCCAAAATTTTCCAGTTAATCGTTTTGCCGTCCAAACGTGCCGGCGTGCCGGTCTTTAAACGTCCCAAACGCAATTGCCGCTCATTTAAACAGGGTGTAATACCGCTGCACGAAACATCGTCCACCCGGCCGCCGACCGAAGTTTGATGACCGGTGAACATGATGCCGTTTAAAAAAGTGCCGGTCGTGAGGACAACCGCATCTGCCGCAATTTTTGTTCCGTCGGCCAGAATAACGCCGGCCGCCTGTTCGTTTTCAAAAAGCAATCCCTCAACCGCTGCTTCGGCAATTTCAAGATTATCCTGTTCCCGCAGCGCCTGCAGCATATATTTGCGGTAAAGTTCGCGATCCGCCTGAGCACGCGGTCCCCGTACCGCCGGACCTTTGGACATATTGAGCATCCGAAACTGAATTCCGGCGCGATCGATAACCCGGCCCATCAATCCGTCCAGCGCATCAATTTCGCGCACCAAATGACCCTTGCCCAGTCCGCCGACGGCAGGATTGCAGGACATTTCGCCGATGGTGGCGATTTTGTGGGTAATCAGCAAGGTTTCGGCGCCGGTTCGTGCGGCAGCGGCGCAAGCTTCGCAACCGGCATGCCCGCCGCCGACAACAATAACGTTATAGTGATTTTTGATATGCATTTCAGCCTCTGTTTTTATCTGTTTGCTGTTTAACGTTTTTTTGATGCATTATCAAGCTTTTTTATTACAAAAACGCATTATCCGCCTATGATTAACCAAACCTTAGCATAAAAGTTTTAGGATAATGTTAAAAGTTTGGGAACGAATTCGGTTCTTAAACGCTAAAATTTCAATTGCGGAGAAAAATAATGATATGGTTTGCCGTTTTTATCTATGCTTTGCTGATCGCAGCACTGATATGGATATGGGTTGACATCATACGTCTGTTTGTCAACAAAGAGTTCCGCAAATGTCCGCCTTTGGTTCCCAGTTTCGGCAAGCAAAAGAAAATAATGATTGAGCGAATTGACGCACAACTACAAAAATCTGAGCGGCCGTTTAATGTTTTGGATCCCGGATGCGGCACCGGAACTTTGCTGATTGAACTGGCACGCAAACATCCGCAGCATCGCTTTGTCGGTATCGAATGGAATGTTTTCACCGCCGCGGTTGCCGCTTTTCGAACCCGTAAGTTGACCAACGTGCGAATCATTCGGCAGGATATGTTTAATTGCTCCTTTAAAGATTTTGACATTATCGCCTGTTTTTTGATGCAACCGTTGATGGAACGTTTTGGGCAAAAACTGAAAACCGACGGCTCGAAGGGAACCGTCGTCTACTCAAACAGTTTTTATATCCCCGGTTTTCGGGCGGATGAAATCATCGAAGTCAAAGGATTTTACAAGTTTAACAATATCTACGTTTACAAAATTCCGCAGGCTTTTACGTTGTCTCCGATTGACGGATAAGTTATTTGCCTATACAAAAACTGCCGAATATCTTATCCAAAATCTCGTCCACTTCGATGCGCCCGGTAATTTTACCGATATTTCGCGCCGCCAGACGGATATCTTCGGCAGCCAATTCAATCGATTTATGCAAATTAAAGCGTTGCAGATCTTTAAATACATCGCTCAAGACTTCACGATAACGCCGACGCGTAATTAAAGCCCCCGAAGAAGCGGTAAATTCTTCGGCAATACGCGCACTGATTTTTTGCAGCAGAACGTCTATTCCTTGCTGATATTTGGCGGAAATAAGCGTATAAGCCTTGTCACTTAACGAAGAACACTGTTCTTTATTTAATTTATCAGATTTATTAACAATATATAACATATTGTTTTTATACTCTTTTTCTATATCAACAAAAGGCAACAGATTAATATTTTCACCATTCAGCAAAGCAATGACCAAATCAGCACTTTTGGCTTTATCAAAAGCAATTTCAATGCCGCGGCGTTCAATTTGTTCTTGGGTTTCGCGCAAACCGGCCGTATCGGTAAAAATAACCGGATACCCGTTGATATCCATATAAACGTCAACCGCATCCCGGGTTGTACCGGCAATATCGGAGACAATAACCGCTTCGCGTTTGGCCAGTATATTGAGAAGACTGGACTTTCCGGCATTAGGCTCTCCCAGGATCACGACCCGGAATCCTTCGCGCAGACGTTCGCCGCAAAAACTTTGCCGAAGATGGCGGTCAATCTCCTCCGCCACTTTAAATACAGTGTTTTCCAAGCGCGAAACCAAATCATCGGGAAGTTCTTCATCGGGAAAATCAATATAAGCTTCGAGATAAGCCAGAATTTCCACCAGCTTTTCCCGCCAACCGTCATAAAGATTCTTTAAATCGCCGTTCATTTGGCGCAATGCATATTTTTGCTGTTCGCGGGTTTCGGAATCAATCAGGTCGGCCAATCCTTCGGCTTCGGTCAAATCCATTTTGCCGTTGTAAAAAGCGCGCTTGGAAAATTCTCCCGGTTCGGCCAGGCGGAAGCCTTCAATATTTCCCAGATTTTCCAACAAGCAGGCGATCACGGCTTTTGAGCCGTGGGAATGAATCTCGACGATATCCTCGCCGGTAAACGATGCCGGCGCTTTAAAATATAGGATCAGCCCTTTATCGGCCTGGCGGCCTTCCAAATCATGCAGAGCAGCAAAATAAGCGTAACGCGGCTGAAGACGTGCAATATCGAGCGCGGTCAAACGGCGCACCGCCTGCAAGGCATTGGGACCGGAAATGCGAAAAACGGCCACGCCGGATTTTCCGGCTACCGTTGACAAAGCATAAATGGTATCGTTGTTCATAACAGCTCCTTTTTATCTTCATGGTATAAAAGCAAACGACTAATCTTGCAAGTTTTAAAAAAAGCCGATTTTTTGCGCATGGAAAACAGATTTATACAATCTTAACACTTATATCATAAAGTGATAAAAATCGCTTTGTACGCGCTTTAGACGGACTCGTTTTTTTACAGGAATTTTTAAAATGAACAAAACACTGATCATCTGGGATTTTGACGGCGTTATTTCCGATACCGAAAAATTGTGGTTGGAAAACCGCAGGCAATTGCTCAATCAAAAATTTAACCTTAACTGGGACTTTGCAACCGTTAACCATCATCTCGGCGGCATGAGCGAAAAAACCAAAAAAGAAGTTCTGCAGCAGATGGGCCTGTCCATAGACGACAACTTTGCCGACGAAGCCCTCAAAATGGATTTTGAAGTTATGAAGCGGGGAATTGAACCGACACCGGGAATTGAAGAAATTTTTAAAATGAAATCTTTTGAACAGTGCATTGCCACCGGCGGCACCATGGACAAAACGCTCGTCAAGATCGAAGCGGTGGGAATCGGAAAATATTTTTCGCCCGAACAAATATTCACGGCCGACATGGTCGAACACGGCAAGCCGAAACCCGACTTATTTTTGCTGGCCGCACAAAAAATGGGCTACCGGCCTCAGAACTGTATCGTCATTGAAGATTCGCTGGCCGGAATGACTGCCGGTTTGAAGGCGGGCATGAACGTAATTGCTTTTTTAGGCTGCGAAATGAACCACGGACAAACATATTTGGACAAAGTTAAAGCGCTCGGGATCAAACATATATTTTACCACATGGATGAAATCAAACGGTTTTTAGTTGACTTTCAGGCTCAAAAGAATTAAAATTTTGTCTAAGCGAATATTATTAATCTAAATACTATTAGTCATGACAACAAAAAAACAGACAAACAAGCACTTCTGGAACCTGTGTCAGAATTTTTTGCAACAAGAGCAAAGACGTGAGCAATTGTTTGCCGGAACCGGTATTGCAATTGCCGCCGCCGCGGTCCTTTTCGGTTTTCAGTCAACCTTATTCCTTATCGGAATAATTACCGCCGTTATTATCTATTTTCGATTGCCGTATGCCAATATCGAAATAGAATCCAAAACGGTTCGGCTGGGATGGGCCGCCGTCATGTTTGCGGCTTTTTACCTGCCGCCGATGTTGTGGACTTTGGAAAACGAAATCACCATGCATTTTCCGGGGCTGTTCTTTTCGCTCTTTTTCTGTGTCGTTCTGTATTCTTACATCCCGGTAATTTCGTATTGTTTGAAGCTGAATGATCAACAAGAAGGCTATTCCTTCGGCGATTTTGGCCGCGACAGCGAGAAAACCCGATACAACGGCGTATTTTTCAGCTTTTTGATATATGGCATGATCTTCTCCATATGGAGTTATTGCGAAATAGAACAAAGAACCGACATTCAGTTCAGTCAGCAACCGTATATTCCGGTGCTCAAATGGGAAAAAGAATACCAGCGCGGCTACACTTATTATGTTGTTGATTGCGAAAAGGGAAAATTTATGGTTTCGCCGAGTTCATATCCCGAGATCAGGGATCTTAACCCAAACAGCCAAATAAGAATCCTTGCTCCCTATTCTTACAACGGGCTTTTGCAAATCGAACGCCTCGAAATTAAGAATCGCTAACGTTTGTCAAATGAAACAATCCCCTTTATTCGGCAGGAATAAAGGGGATTTTTAATGTTTTGACAACGTTTAAGAATTCATGTTGGTAAAGAAGTCTTTATTGTCCTTGCTTTGCTTGAGTTTATCAAGCAGAAATTCCATCCCGTCCGTCATGCCCATTTGCATCAGAACCCGGCGCAAAACCCACATTTTGGTCAAAGTGGCTTTGTCAACCAGCAATTCTTCCTTACGGGTTCCCGAACGGGTAATGTCAATCGTCGGGAACAGGCGTTTGTCGGTCAGCTTGCGGTCGAGGATAATTTCGGAGTTGCCGGTTCCTTTAAATTCTTCGAAAATAACTTCGTCCATCCGCGAACCGGTATCAATCAGAGCCGTCGCAATAATCGTCAGCGAGCCGCCTTCTTCAACATTGCGGGCTGCACCGAGAAGCCGCTTAGGACGCTGCAGAGCGTTGGCATCGACACCGCCGGTAAGCACCTTGCCCGAGGAAGGAACAACCGTGTTGTAAGCGCGTCCCAGACGCGTAATCGAATCCAACAGAATGACAACATCCTTTTTGTTTTCGACCAGACGTTTGGCCTTTTCAATAACCATTTCAGCAACCTGAACATGGCGGGTCGCCGGCTCGTCAAACGTTGACGAAATCACTTCGCCTTTAACCGAACGCGTCATATCGGTGACTTCTTCGGGACGTTCGTCAATCAAAAGCACCATCAGATAAACTTCGGGATGGTTGGTTGAAATCGCGTGGGCAATATTTTGCAGCATAACCGTTTTGCCGGTACGCGGCGGCGCAACAATCAGACCGCGTTGTCCTTTGCCCTGCGGCGAAACCAGATCGATGATCCGGGTCGTATAATCCTTATCGCCGCAAATGACGTCAAAATCAAGTTTTTGGGTCGGATAAAGCGGCGTCAGGTTGTCAAAATTAATCCGCAGTTTTGATTTTTCCGGGTCGTCAAAATTTATCCGGTTAATTTTTGTCAGCGCAAAATAACGTTCATTGTCTTTCGGCGCACGTATTTCGCCTTCGATCGTATCACCGGTACGCAGGCCGAATTTTTTAACCTGAGCCGGAGAAACATAGATATCGTCGGGTCCGGCAAGATAATTTGACTGGGCAGAGCGCAGAAAACCAAAACCGTCCTGTAAAACTTCGATGGTTCCTTCGCCGTAAATGACGTTGTCGTCGGAAGCAACTTTTTTAAGGATGGCAAACATCAAATCCTGTTTGCGCATGGAGGAAGCGTCTTCGATTCCGAGGGCTTCGGCTTCGGTTAAAAGCTCTTTGGGAGACTTTTGTTTTAACTCGTTTAAGTGCATGAAAAATCCGTGGTTGGTTGAGTGTTGAGATGTTTTTGCATAAGAAATGTCGAAAAGCGGTTTTGGACACCGCATCGGATAACATCATTTTTATAATTCATTCTCCGACACTTGTCAAATAATTGTTGGGAAAAAGTTTTCAACACCTGCGCAGCCCAATCATATAATTTTTAAAATGTTTTTGTAGGTTGTATATCCGCCGTCAGGATGGGGATTAAATTTTGTTAACAGATTTATCCAGATTTTAAATATTTGTTAATAAATTTGTTAAGAGAAAATTAACTTTTAAAAAAAGGAAGTCTTTGTCGCGAGTCTGGTTTGTAAACACAAAAATTTACCATTTGTTAATAAAACAGCTTATCCTTATATGACAATCGGGTTGATAAAAGTTATCAACCTGTGTGTATCTTGCTTTATTGAATTTTAATTCCGTTGATAAATTTGTATAAATAGGCATAAATGCTTTTTTATGCACAGGCCTTGTTAATAACTCGGGTTAATAAAATGAAACTGATTGCAATTACCGGCTCGATCGGATGCGGAAAAACCACCCTTGCCGGGATGATACGCCGCCAGGGATATGTTGTGTTTGACGTCGACTCATGGGTCAGACGGTTGTATTTTAATAAGGATTTTATCAGGAGCATCGGCGCCGCTTTTCCCGGAACCTTCGACGGCTGGGCCGTGGATAAACGAAAACTGCGCAATATTGTTTTCAACGATCGTCAACAGTTAAAGATATTGGAAAGCATGACTCATCCTTTTTTGTGCCGTTACCTTAAACGTGTGGTTAACAAAAACAGCGGTTGTCGTGATTTGTTTTTTCTTGATGTCGCGCTTTTGTTTGAAATGGGCTGGCAAAAATACTGCGATCGGGTTGTCGTGGCCGACGTTCCGTATGAGGTTCAAAAACGGCGGGTGATGGAAAGGGATAATGTCGGCGGCGACGATTTTGACAAGATTAACAATGTGCAGATGAGCAATCGGGACAAAAAGCTTTTGGCAGATTTGGTGATCAATACCGACAAACCGAAGAATTTGCTGAAACTTGAAGTTCTGGCAATGCTTGACGGGTTGGAGAAAGAATTATGAAAACGGCTTTGCGCGAGATTGTATTTGATACCGAAACCACCGGCTTGTCTCCCGACGGCGGCGACCGTTTGGTGGAAATCGGTGCCATAGAGTTGGTTAACCATATTCCGACCGGCCGTACCTACCATCAATATATTAACCCGGAACGCAGCGTTCCCGAAGAAGTGGTGGCGGTACACGGGCTGACCGAAGAATTTTTGAAAGATTATCCGGTTTTTTCGGAAGTGGCGGCCGCTTTTGTGGAATTTGTCGGTGAAGACGGCATTTTGGTGGCACATAACGCTTCCTTTGATATTAAGTTTATTAATTTTGAGTTGAAAAAGATCGGGTATGCCGAATATGAATGGAACCGGGTGGTGGATACGCTGGAAATTGCGCGTAAAAAGTTTCCCGGTGCCAAAAACAACTTGGATGCCCTGTGTAAACGTTTTAACGTCGATAACAGCCGGCGGACCAAACACGGCGCGCTGCTGGATGCCGAGTTGCTGGCCGACGTTTATCTGGAGTTGTTGGGCGGCGCCGAACCGAGCATGCTGCTGGCACCTGAAGACAATATCAAGACAACGACGGAAAACGGAATTATGTTTGCTGCCGAACGCAAAGTGCGGCCGTTACGGGTTTTTGCCGTCAGCGAAGCGGAAGAAGCCGAACACCTCGAATTTCTGAAAAGTCGGCTGAAGAACGCTTTGTGGCTGGCCGAACCGGAAAACGAAACAACGGTAAAATAAAAGTCAACAGGCGCCGATCAATGAAAAGGCTGAGATCGTGTCTCCCATGCCGACCAGTGTTTTGGGTTGTTCGACAATGATTGTCGGCACCGCGATAACCGAAAATTCCTCAAAATTTCCAATGCCGGAAGCTGCAAACCCGGGATTACCGATCAGTGAGCCTATTTCTTCCAAGCCTTTGATCCCTTCGTCGCAAACCGTTTGACCGAGGGCAACGGTCAGATCTTCGTATTCGGACAGGCGCCCGGTTTCGGCTTTGGAAGCCGCCGCAACCGCCGCAAGAATCATGCCGTTGCGGTTTGCCGAAGGCGAGATCGGAAAATTGCGGTTTTGCAGGGTGATATAAAGACCGTACATGTGAAGCTGGATACGCGGGCATGCGGTTTTTTGCTTAATTTTAACCAAAGCGCGGAACAAATTTTTTGCCGAGGGATTTTGAGTACAATCCGAGGCCAGACGCGCGTATTTCATAGCTTCCAGCAAATCGACGGTTTCGCGTTCGTTAACGCCGACGGAATCGACAATCGGCATAATATGGCGAATAAGGGCGCGGCGCACCGAAAGATCCTGCGTTGAGGCAATCTCAAGATGAATAATCGTTTGAGGATGGCTTTGTTTCCATTGTCTGATGATCGGAATCGTTTTTTTAAGCAAGGACAAGCCGCGGTTTTGTTTAGTCAGAGCCTGATAACCGGAAAGAATAACATAATCGGCCGGATTTTTGCCGGTATAAGCGGTAAAATGAGGGTCAATTACCAGATTGAACAGCATCGGATCGTAAGTTGCGATAAAACGGTTGGACTTCGGGCAGGTAAAAGTTTGTCCTTCGACGGTAACGGTATCGTTTTTGGAAAATTCAATAATCCAGTGAATTGAAGCTTCTTCGTCGGGACGGTTAATGGTATGAGCCGGTTTTAATTGCCCCTGTTCGTCAAAAGAGAGCAAATTGTCGCGTTTCAGAAACTGATCGGCCTGCAGGGCGGGCAGGGCGCTGACATGGGTGATCACCTGCCTTATGCCGGTGACGGCCATGGTGTTGGCAATAATCCCGGCCTGAGCGCCCATTTGCAATTTGTCGGTCCCGAGGTTTTTTTTCATCCAGCGGTAAATTTCCGCGTCTTCGGCAATCCATTCTTCGGCGATTCCGAGGCAAAAGCAGCGGAAAATTCCGCGCAGAATATCCTCCGGAGTACGGATGCTTTTAACAGAAACGTTTTGCAGATCGCTTAAGCCAAGGCCGGATCGGGCAATCATTTGTGTCAAAACGGTACCCGACATTTTGACGACAGAATCGACGTTGGCGTTAAATGCGGCGGCCAAACTGCCGACGTTTTTCATTTTGGCAAGCGTGGCCGGCGCGTCGGCATACTGGTCATACCAAAATTTTTTAATGCTGTCCGGATGCGTCATTTCTGAGACTTTCCGTTTTCATCAAAGCAAGAGCGTAAGCCGAGACATGAGACAACGCTTTTGAAAATTTCAGTTTGGAATCGGTCAGATTGTACCATTGCAAAAGCGCCGGGTTGTCTTTTAGCTTTTGATTCTCGGGCTTGGCAAGAATTTCGAGTGCAATTTCAAACTGATCTTCGTCGACATGATTTTTTACCTGTTGCAGAACTTCGGTTTCGTTACTGACTTGTCGGGAATCGGGACCGGAAATGTGTATGTATTCGTTAATTTTACGCAGCAGGCGTTCTTTCCAGGTTCCCTGATTTTTCAGTTCGGCGGTAAGGTTGCGGCTGATACGGTCGAATTCGGCAATCAGGTTCTTGTCGGAAGGATAATGGCGGGACGAATTATTATAGATGTAGTTGATATCATTTTCAATATCCGACTGCGCTGCCGCAAGCTGTTTCAGAATTTCGGCTTCCATGGTTACGGATTGCCCGGCGGCGGCGTTTTGTTTGATCATTTGGGCAGCCGTCAAAATCAGGGCGCCGTCGTTTGAGAGCTGAGACAGGCGGCGAAGTGTTTTTTCAACTTGGTCAACCCGTTCGCCGAGACTGATAACGGCCGAAGAGTCGGCTTTAATATTTATGTACTGTTCGCTCAGGGTTTCGGTGCGGGCAACTTTGTCGGCCAATTTGTTGATGGCGTTGGAAACGCTTTCGGGAATAACGTATTTAACTTCGGTTACTTTTTCCGGCTGCGGGATTGCCGGCGGGATAGAAACCGTCGGACCTGCCGGAGCGGAAACGGCCGGTGCGGTGTTTTGCAAGGTGTCGGTTTGCGGCAGCAGGCGGGCGGAATAGCTGTAAAGCCAAACGGCGCCGACAGCCAAAACGATTGCAATCAGAAGCCATAAAACAATTTTAAAAAAATGAGCCGTTTTGCCGGCGACAGCCGTCGTTGATACCGTTTGGGGTTGCTGAGAACCGGTTTCGGCAACAGATTTGTTTTTTCCCATTGTTTATTTCCTTTGTAATATTTTTTTTAATAGTTTATAGTAACCTTCAAAAGTTAAAATTTCTCAAAGATAAAAATAATGATAGTTTTAGGAATTGAAAGCAGTTGCGACGAAACAGCCGCCGCCTTGGTCAACGAAAAAAAGGAAATTCTGGCGGAAACCGTGTTGTCGCAGGAAGAACACAAAATTTACGGCGGCGTGGTGCCCGAAATCGCCGCCCGCTCGCATTTGGATCATATTGACGACATCATTGCCCACACTTTTGCCAAGGCCGGGGTGGAACCGCAACAAGTCGACGCGGTGGCCGCGGCGGCCGGTCCGGGTTTGATCGGCGGCGTGGTGGTCGGCGTAATGGCGGCAAAAGCGTTGGCTCTGGCTCGGAACAAGCCTTTTGTGGCCGTTAACCATTTGGAAGGACACGCGCTGGTTTCGCGACTGAGCAACGATGTCGTTTATCCCTATTTGCTGTTGCTGGTTTCGGGCGGACATTGCCAAATTCTGGTCGTTAAGGGAGTCGGTGACTACGAACGTTTGGGAACCACGATCGACGATGCCGCCGGCGAAGCTTTTGACAAAGTGGCAAAAATGCTCAACCTTGGTTATCCGGGCGGTCCGATGATTGAAAAAATGGCGGAAGTCGGCGACGAAAACCGTTTTGTCTTGCCGCATCCGCTCAAAGGGTCGGGAGACTGCAACCTGTCTTTTTCGGGCTTGAAAACGGCTGTGCGCAAAATTATCGAGTCTTATGACGAAGGCGGCAATATTGAACATGTCATTTTATCTAAAAAAGATACGGCGGATATTTGTGCCTGTTTTCAAAAAACAGCCACCGAGTGTCTAATCGACAAGCTTGCCCGCGCTGCCGACGTTTTTAAGCAAAAATATCCTGAAGGCAAACACATGGTGGTTGCGGGCGGGGTGGCGGCCAACGGCTATCTGCGGCGGCAACTTGAACGGTTGGCCGAGAGCAAGGGGCTGATTTTTGCCGCGCCGCCGGTACGTTGGTGTACCGACAACGGCGTTATGATTGCTTGGGCCGGTTTGGAGCGTTTTGCCGCCGGTTTGACCGATGATCTCGATTTTAAGCCGCGTCCGCGCTGGCCGTTGGACGAAAACGCGCCGAAAGCAGCCGGCGCCGGAGGTGTCAAAGCATGAGACCGGTGAAAGAAATTATCGAAATTTTTGATATTTTGGCAGCTGCCGATCCGGCGCCGAAATGCGAGTTGTGCTATTCGAATGCTTTTACCCTGCTGGTGGCGATCGTCTTATCGGCGCAAAGCACCGACAAAGGGGTCAACCGGGCAACGGCCGAATTGTTTAAAGTTGCCGATACGCCGCAAAAAACGCTGGCGTTGGGAATCGAAAAACTGAAAGAATATATTAAAACGATCGGTCTGTACAACAATAAGGCAAAAAGCATTATCGCAATGAGCGAAATGCTGATTCGCGATTTTAACGGCGAAGTTCCCGAAGATCAGCAGCAGTTGGAAAGCTTGCCCGGTGTCGGTCATAAAACGGCCAACGTTTTGCTCAACGTGTGGTTCGGCAAGCCGACCATGGCGGTGGATACCCATGTTTTCCGGGTGGCTCACCGGCTGGACTTCAGTCAGGGAAAAAACGTCGAAGCGGTGGAGAAAGATTTGTTGAAAGCGTTGCCCGAACGTTATCTGATGTATGCCAACCATTGGCTGGTGTTGTTCGGACGTTATATTTGCAAGGCGCAAAAACCGGATTGCGCTCATTGTCCGGTGGCTGCCTATTGTTATTCGGCCGACAAAAGAATTTAGGATTTGATGTGCAAAAACCCCCGGCGTTGCCGGGGGTATCTTTTTTTGTAGGTTTGTCAGAAAGCGTAATTGAGGCCGGCGCCGAAAGCGGTGGCGTCGTACGACGAACCGAACGTATAGTTAATCCATCCGTACAGAGACCAGGACCGGTTTAAGGGTGCGCGGCTGCCCAATTCAATCCGACCCAGAGTCTGATCGTGATAGGTTGAAATCGGATACAGGCCGGTAATGTTGACTTTGTCGCTGTTGCTCAGAGTCTGGATAACAGAAGGCTTGAAATAAACTTTGGCGCTTCCTTCGTCGAGAGCAAAAGTTTTTTCCAGTTTAATACCGCCTTCCAATTCCCAATATCCGACGGTTTCGAATTTGGCCGTTTTGCCGGCGCCGTCGCGAATGTTGTCAAAATCTATTTGAGTATAAAAAGCGCCGAGACTCGGTTCCAGGGTCAGGCTTTCGGTGAGGGCGAACAATTTGCCGCCTTCAATGCTGCCGCCCAGCTGATTGCCGTCGGTATCGGTTTTGACTGCGCCGTCGTCGGTTTTGAGATCAGCTTTTTGGATGCCGGCGAAGAGGGTAGCAAAGCCCCACCAGTTGTTTTTGTCATAGCGATAGTATAAGCCGCCGAGATAGCTGTCGATGTCGATTTTGGACCCGCTGTCGGCGTGATGATATACGCCTTTACCGGATAGATCATAATCGCCCTGACGGTAAGAAGCGAAAACACCGAACTTGTGATTGATGTTTTTCTGAAGATCGAAACCGCCGGTGATACCCCAAATATCGGCGTCGATATTGACCGGTTTGTCGATAGAAGAAGTAACATAATCGACATCTACCCAGACGTTGGAAAGTGCGTGACCGTTCCAGGAATCTTCATAAAGTCCGCATCCGATTCCGGCGCAATAGGTTTTGCCGGCGGCGGTTCGGTTACGGACAATGTTTGACAAGTTGCGGGTTTGTTCAATTGCCGCCGATTGCAAACCGATGTAGGAAATAACTTCCGGCGCAACTTTGGTACGGTCAAAATTCGGATTGAGCCGGTTGGTCAGAGCCAGATACCAGATATTGCCTTTTTCCGGTTTTTCCTTAACGTTCGGTTCGGCATACCATAAGTACGGACTGCCGTTGACACGGGCGACCTCAAAGACGGCCGAAGTTTCGTTTTCGTCATCCGGCGCATACAAAAACGGTGTTACCGCATCTTGATAATTGTCGAGAATGTCCGGGTTAAGGGCGTTTACCAAAACGTGGGTGGTTCCGGCGACGTCACCCTCAACCGTGATTGTTCCGGAGTGAACTTTGTTGGTGGCGCGATCAACAAAAACGTCAACCGTCATCAACGGAACACCGCCGGAAGAACGGACTGCGGCCGTGGCGTGCGGCGTTTGACGGGGCGTGATCACGGCCGACGGGTCGGCGTAATAATTGCGGGCATAAATGCGGGCATCGATTCCCAAATGCACGATCGAGTCGGCGTACAAATTGAAATTGTTAACGTTTTTGACCAAGCCGTTAAAACGGACAACGCCGGTTCCGTCACCGTAAATGTTCATGTTGTAATTGTTGCCGTTGACATGATCGTCAAAGATCATGGTGCCGTTGCTGTCGGCACGAAGAGTCAAAGCGGCGTTTTTGACATAGAGGGCATCATTTTCGGTTTGTCCGTTATAAAACGTTTTATTGCCGCTGATCAGCGAGGTATAACCGTTGTTGACTTCAAGCGTAATGTCGGCTTCGGAATAAATAGCGCTGCCGATATCGAGGTTGCCGTTTTCATTTTGAGCGGTATTGTTAATGAAGCTGCTGTTAACAAAAGTAACAGCGTTACCGCCGACGTTATAAACGCCGGCGCCGTTTTCGGTTGCCGTGTTGTTGCTGAAGGTGCCGGAAAGGGATCCCAAAGAACCGTTGTTCCAAATCGCACCCCCGAAATCCGCGTTATTGCCGATGAAGTCACCGTTCAGATTTCCGATTACGGTGGTTGCGACCGGCGCATCCGGATCTGTCGGGTTTTCGCTGACAGCATTATATATTGCACCGCCGAGGACAGCCCGATTGTTGACAAAGCTGCCGTTGATGTTGCCGATTGCGGCCGCGGTGCCGTTGTTCCAAATCGCGCCGCCGTCGCCGGGACGGGTTTCGCCGCCGGCGCTGTTGTTAACAAAACTGCCGTTGATGTTACCGATAATTTTGTTGTTCCAAATCGCACCGCCGTGAGCTGCCGCATTGTTGTCGGTAAAGTTGCCGGCAATGTCTTTGATTGAGGCATTGTTGTTAAAAATGGCGCCTCCTTGACCGTTAAGAGCTTTGTTTCCGGCAAAGTTTGCGTTGATGTTGCCGATAGAAGCGTTGCTGTTGTTGTAAATTGCACCTCCTTCGCCGGAAATGTTGCTGCTGAAAGAAGCCGTAATATCATTGACGGAGGCGTTGTTATTCCAAATCGCACCGCCTTGGGCCATGCCGAAAGAAGCGTTGTTGCCGCTGAAATTGCCGTTGATGTCGGCAATCGAGGAACCGTTGTTGTTGGCAATCGCGCCGCCCTGAGCAGAAGCGTTTTCCGTAAAGTCGGCAAAGATGTCTGCAATCGAGGCTTTGTCTTCGTTAACGATGGCGCCGCCGAGGTAACCGGCGGTATTTTTTTCGAATTTTCCGCTGATATTTTGAACGGAGGCGTTCTTATTCCAGATCGCACCGCCGTTGCCGGCGCCGGTATTTTCGCTGAAAGTGCCGCTGATGTTGCCGATGCTACTGTTCAAATTGTAGATAACGCCGTTTTGATAGTTAACGTTGTTTTTAATAAAGTTGGCGGTAATATCGCCGATGGCGGAACGGGAATCGCCGGTGCCGAGATTCATAATTACCACGCCGCCGCTGTTGCCGCTGAAGGTCTTGCCGCCGCTGACGGTGCCGATACTGCTGTTAAGATTTTTAATTACCGCATCGGAACTGCCTACGGTGTTACCTGTAAAATCGGCGCTGATGACGTCGATGTTGGAACTCATATTGTAGATGACGGAAGAAGCGGTATTATTTAAAAAGGTTCCGGAAATGGTTCCGATATGGCCGGGCCGGTCGGAATTGTCGTCCGGGTTAAAAATGATCTCCTGTCCGCGGTTTTCCTCAAAAGTGCCGCCGATGCTGTTGACCGAAGCGCCGAAATTATAAAGAACACCGCCTTGGTTGGCGCTGTTGTTTTTAAAAATACCCGAAATATCATTGATTTTGCCGCCGTCACAGTTTGAAACGGCGCCGCCGACTCCGGTGGTGGTATTGCCGATAAACCGGACATCTGTAATGTCGTTGATAATGCCGCCGCCGTTGCCGCCGGAATTAAAAATAGCGCCGCCCTGAGCATATCCGTCGGGACCGTTTTGGATAGCCTGATTGTTTTCAAATTTGCTGCCGACAATATTACCGATGATGCCGCTGTTGTAAATGGCACCGCCTTCCTGTCCGGAGGTGTTGCCGGTAAAATTGCCGCTGATGCGGTCGATTATGCTTTTATCATTGTTGTAACCGTCATTAAAAACCGCGCCGCCTTGTCCGGTGGTGGTATTGTTGTCAAAAGAGGCGCTGAGATCTTTGATATGTCCCTTATTTTGAATCGCACTGCAGTAATAATCGCCGTTAATGCCCGACGCGGTGCCGCTGACGGTATCGTAAGTGTCTGATTCGCTGATATAAAGATGATTGTTGTTATCGGTAAAAGAATAGTCGGTTGCTGAGACGACGGTCGGAGAAAGGAAAGTTGAAGCTAAAAGAAGTGTAAAAGAAAAATGGTGTTTCATCATTAGTAATCCCTATAATTATAAACCTAACATTATATAAAAACAAATATCGCATTTTAAACGATCGTTTTTTTGTTACACAATCAGGATATAACTTTAATTTTTAAAAAGCAATTTATTTATTACTAAAAATCAATAAATTATTTTAAAATTGATTTTTTTTCTCTGGAGAAAGAGTTTGTAACAAAAAAACGATCGTTTTTTTGCCGCATTTGCAAATGATACTATACAAATGAAAAAAACCCTGTCAACAAGGCAGGGTTTTTTGCTTTGATCGAAATTGACCGTTTAGATCATGGCCATACCGCCATTGATGTTGATGGTCTGACCGGTGATGTATTGAGCTTCGTCACTGGCCAGGAAAGCGACAACATTCGCGATATCCTGAGCTTCGCCGAGTTTGGCTTCGGGAATTTTGGCCAGCAGAGCCGCTTTGACGTCGTCCGGCAGCACGTCGGTCATCGGAGTTCTGATGAAACCCGGCGCGATCGAGTTGACGGTAATACCGCGCGAACCGACTTCCTGAGCCAGACATTTGTTCATGGCAATCATGCCGGCTTTGGAAGCGGAGTAGTTGGCCTGTCCGGCATTTCCGGTAACGCCGACAACCGAAGCAATGCCGATGATGCGGCCGAAACGGCGTTTCATCATGCCGCGAACGGCTGCTTTAGCCAGTTTGAAACCGGCGGTAAGGTTAACGTCCAACACCAGCTGCCATTCTTCGTCGCTCATGCGGATGAACAAATTGTCGCGGGTCAGACCGGCGTTGTTGACTAAAATATCGATGCGGCCGAATTTGGCTTCAACGTCTTTAACCAGTTGATTGATAGCTTCGGAATTGCCGAGGTCGGCCACAAAGCATTCGACGTTGTCGCCGAGTTCGGCTTTGAGTTGTTCCATTCTCTCCACATTGCGGTCGGTTAAGGCGAGAGTTGCGCCCTGAGCGTGCAGGGTGCGGGCAATTTTGTCGCCGAGGCCGCCACTGGCACCGGTGATCAGAGCAACTTTGTCTTTAATTTCAAACATGTTAAGTTCCTTGTGTTAGGGTTTGGTTTTATAAGTTCTTGGCTAATTCTTCAATTTCGGCCGGGGTGCAGACAGAAGCGGCGTTGATGTCTTTGAAACTCCGTTTGGATAATCCGGAAAGGACTTTTCCGGCACCGAGTTCATAAATATCTGTTACCGCCTGATCGTGCAGGTAGTTCATGGTTTCTCTCCAGCGGACAGAACCGGTTACTTGTTCGACCAGCCGTTTGATAATTTCTTTTTCATCAGTTATCGGTTGAGCCAACACGTTGGAAATCAGCGGAATTTGTGCCGGATTGGCTTCCACTTCCATCAAAACGCGGGCCATGGTTTCGGCTGCCGGTTGCATCAACGGGCTGTGAAAAGGTGCGGAAACCGGCAGTTTGATGCAGCGCTTGGCGCCGAATTCCGGTGCAATTTCGACCGCTTTGTCAATGGCAGCCATATTTCCGGAAAGAACCACCTGACCGTCCGAATTGTCGTTGGCGGCGACGCAGACGTTGTTTTCGTCGCGGCAGGCTTCGACCAACGCGTTAATGTCCTTAAAAGAGACGCCGATGACGGCAGCCATGCCGCCGACACCGAAAGGCACCGCTTTTTGCATTGCATCGCCGCGGGCGCGCAATAACCGTGCGGTATCGGCCAGCGAAAACACGCCAGCAGCGCAGGCGGCGGAGTATTCGCCGAGAGAATGTCCGGCGACAAAAGCGGCCTTGTCTTTTAAGGCAATGCCGAATTCTTTTTCCAGCACCCGAACCACCGCCATCGACACCGCCATTAAAGCCGGTTGGGTATTGGCGGTCAGCGTTAACTCATGTTCGGGGCCGCTGCACATTAACTCAAATAAATTCTGGTTGAGGGTATTGTCAACTTCCTGAAATACTTCCCTGGCGGAAGCAAAGTTTTCGGCCAGGTCTTTTCCCATTCCGACGAATTGGGAACCCTGTCCGGGAAAAACAAAAGCGTTTTTCATAAAAAACCTCTCTGGTTCATTAATATCTTTTCGGTTTTAAACGTATAATGCGAAAAAAGTCAAGTTTAAAAACCGTTTGTTAACTTTAGAGAAAGATTTGACGGGCTATAATTCGGGCAGTTTATTTTGCAAAAAAACGGAGAAGTGACTATGTTCGAATTAGTGCCGGGACTGGCTGCCAAAGATTTTGTCGTTGATATGAAATTGTGCCGGGTGTTGTTTGAAAACAACCATCTTTATCCTTGGATTTTTTTGGTTCCCCGGCGGGAAAAAGTCAAAAACATGACTTTTCTGACCATGGAAGAACGTTTGCAACTGATGCGGGAAATTGCTCTTTGCGAAGAAGTAATATGCGAATTGTTTAAACCGGCACAGACGAATGTGGCGATGATCGGTAACAAAACGCCGCAACTGCACGTTCATATCATCGCCCGTTTCGAAGGCGATCCCGATTGGCCGGGAACGGTGTGGGACGGTCATAAAGAAACTTATGATCCCGAAGCCGCAAAAGCGCTGATCAGCGATATTAAACGTGCAATTATGATCAAGATGGCTGACGGCCGTTTTTGTCAACACTGAGGATTCTGAGGAAAAACGATGGCTAAAAAAAAGAAAAAACCGACAATCTATTATCAGGTCAGTCGGCGTATTTACGGTTTGCTGATGATTATTGCCGGCTGGCTGGTGCTGGCGGCAGTATGCTTTTTTTCGCCGGCAGACAGTTCCTTTAACCTGGCGACGGATAAAGTCAGTCATATTTTCGGTTATCCGGGCGCCAACACGGCCGCGGTAATTCTTACCTTTTCGGGACTGGCTCTGCCGGTGTTTGTGATTCCGGTGATGGTGTGGGGCTATAAATTCTGCCGTTTGCAGGAAATCAGATATTTTTGGCTGCATTGTGTGGTATGGCTGCTGGGTATGGTTGCGGCAATGATCTGTTTTGATTTTATTCGTTTTGCCGCGCCGCTCGGCGGGGTTGTCGGGCGGATGCTCAATGCGCGACTGCTGGAAATTGTGCCGCCGTTTCCCCATCGCCGCGAGACGGTGGCCGTAACGGCAGGTCTGCTGGCGGTAGCCGCTTTCAGTTATACGATCGACGTCGGTGCCGTTCAATGGTACCGCGGGATTAAAAAATTGCTGACAGTGATCTGGCGCGGCATCCGCCTGATCGGCAAAGCGTTGGCGGCATTGCCGACGCTGGTGCGTCGTTCGTTGCCGCAATCAGCATCGCAACCGGCAGCCAAGAGCAATAAAAAGGAACGTCGGGAACCGAAATTAAAAGCGGAAACGGTTACGGATGACAAAACAACACTGCCGGTGGAAAAAACTCCGACGGCCAAACCTCAACGATCCGGCAAAAAAGTTACGATTCCCGATGACGGATACCGTTATCCCGACGTCAGCCTGCTGACGGCGCCGAAAGTGAAATCCGGTAATATGACCGTCAATGAAAAAGAGTTGCAGAAGATTGCTCAGGATTTGGAAGGCGTGTTGCAAGAGTTTGGCATTAACGGCAAAATTGTTAAAATTCGTCCCGGTCCGGTGGTTACCCTGTATGAATTGGAACCGGCTCCGGGAACCAAAACGGCGCGGGTGATCGGTTTGGCCGACGATATTGCCCGTTCGATGTCGGCGGTTTCGGTGCGAATTGCGGTGGTTGCGGGTTCAAATACCATCGGCATTGAATTGCCGAACACCACCCGTGAAATCGTCTGGTTGCGCGAGTTGTTTGAAGGCGAAGGTTTTCAGGACAGCAAAAATGCGCTTAACGTGGTGCTGGGCAAAGATATCGGCGGCGAAAACGTTTATGCCGATTTGGCCAAAATGCCGCATCTGCTGGTTGCCGGAACCACCGGTTCGGGTAAATCGGTCGGTATGAACTCAATGATTTTGTCGTTGTTGTACCGGATGCGTCCCGACAAATGCAAGCTGATTATGATCGATCCCAAAATGCTGGAGTTTTCGGTTTATAACGGAATTCCGCATCTGCTGACGCCGGTGATTACCGATCCGGCCAAAGCGGTACTCGGATTAAAATGGGCCGTAAAGGAAATGGAAGACCGTTATCGGGCGATGGCCCAGCTGAATGTGCGCAATATTTCCGGTTACAATAAAAAACTCGAAGAACTGCGTAACAGCGGCGAACGCTGCGTACGCACGGTTCAAACCGGTTTTGACGCCTCAACCGGCGCGCCGTTGTATGAGGAACAGGAACTGGATTTGACGCCGCTGCCTTACATTGTGGTGGTGGTTGACGAGATGGCTGACCTGATGCTGGTGGCCGGCAAAGAAGTGGAAGCGGCGATCCAACGTCTGGCGCAAATGGCGCGTGCGGCCGGTATCCACCTCATCTTGTCGACACAGCGGCCTTCGGTCGACGTCATTACCGGTGTGATCAAAGCCAACTTCCCTACCCGTATCAGTTTTCAGGTGACTTCGAAAATCGACAGCCGCACCATTCTCGGTGAACAAGGTGCCGAACAGCTGCTCGGCATGGGCGATATGTTGTACATGCCGGCCGGCCAACGCCCGATCCGTGTTCACGGTTCCTTTGTCAAAGATCAGGAAGTTGAAAAAATTGTCGAATACCTGAAGGCCCAGAAAGAACCCGAATACGTTGAAGGCGTGACCGAAGGCGAGCTCAATGTCAAAGACTCCGGTGCCGTTTTTGATAAAACGGCGATGGGCGGCAGCGACGACGATCTCTATAATCAGGCAGTAGCGATTGTGCGCAATGACAAAAAAACCTCAATCAGTTATGTTCAACGGCGTCTCCGCATCGGCTACAACCGGGCGGCGGTATTGATAGAACGCATGGAAGAAGAAGGCGTGTTGTCAGCGGCTGATCATAGCGGTAAGCGCGAGATCCTTTAAAGTTCGTATGATGGTTGGTTAGAACGGAAACTGTCGGTAAATTAGTGAGTTACGTACGATTGTGTACGCGTCCTCGCAATTTTGCTTATTTCTTGCCACTCGTCTCATTCTCCGAACTTTACAAGTTCGTATGATGGTTGGTTAGAACGGAAACTGTCGGTAAATTACTCGGTTACGTACGATTGTGTACGTGCCCTCGCAATTTTCCTTATTTCTTGCCACTCGTCTCATTCGCCGAATCGTATAAGGGTTGGTTAACTTAGTCGTTAACGCCGAAATTGCCGGTTACCAACAGCATCAATGCCACCAAAAAAGCGATCATCATAAAACCGGCTTTGACGGAAACGTCGTCATTGACTTTGTTATAACGGTTGAGGGCAAAAACAAAAATCGGCGCCGTCAACAGCAAAGCGGTCACGTAACCGGGGTTTGGCGCTACCCGCAACGCCAAAGTTTTGGCCGTAATCAGTGCGGCGCTGAAGCTGATGACATATAGGCCGACTTTAACCACATGAGGCGAAAAAACCTGTTTAAAAAAGCCGCTTATACCCGGTTTGGTGCTGCGCACGTACCACCAGGCGTTGGTTGTGCCGCTGACAAAAGTGGCGATGGTAAGATAATAGGTGACCGCGCTCCAAACGGTGGAACCGCGCATGGCAATTTCTTTGGTGGCAATACTCATGCCGGCCAGCGATACAATGGCGGGAATCATATAATTGACCAGTTCCTGCGATACCGGAGATTTGATCATTTGCCAGTAGCAGACCGTAAATCCGAACAACAGCAAAATGATGGTGATGACCACGGTTCCGTTGTTCAGCAATTTCAAAAAATCGTTAGGAGTCAAAAACCACCAAAAAAAGGTTGTGACCATCGCGGTGAGGGCCATAACCCGCGAAGTGGGGCCGGCACCGTACTGTGCCGAGGCAAAAAACAAATGAGAATCGTACACCGCGATCATAAAACCCTGAGCGATCAGCAAAAACCAATAATAGGCGGAGGTCGGGACTTCGAAAAACCATAGAAAAGGCGCGCAGAAAAAAGCGATTCCCCAGCCGCGCCACATCCCCAGCAAATAAGCATTGAGCTTATAGTGCTGGTTGAAAATGGTATATATTGCGGTAAAAAAACCGTAAATCAGGCCGTTAATGATCCAAAGCATTTTTGTGTTCCCTGTTTTGCTTATATATATGAACCAAAGCGGCAAAAAAAAGAGGAAGATTTTTTATCTTCCTCCGATTTTGTTGAATTTCGGTTTCGGATCCCCTGATTCCGAACGATTCAAGACGCTTTAATTTCCCTCGTAACCGTTTAAGGCAAAAAGGGTAAAAACAACAAGCGGTATAATGATGACAGCCAGTTCGCCGGGATAAAAGAAATTAAGCGGACGGTGATCGGGATTCAGTTTGTGATTATGTTCGTTGACGGCTTTTTGGATCGGCAGCAGAAAAAGTGCGGACAACACCGTGACTGCCATCCAAATTAAAAATAGGCCCATACTTAATTCTTCGTCGATGGTTTTGTCGGATAATCGGGTAAGGATAATGTTAATCATATATAAGATCGTGTAGACGATGCTGCAAAAACCGAACAAAGATCCTACGGGCTTGGTTGAAGCGCAGCTTTGTTTTATTTGTGAAAATAACGGATAGATAAAAAATATCCCGAAAAACCAACTGCGAAAAATCGGATAAATACTGGTGTCTTTTTTGTAATTGCGGACGGCATCCCAGTTTTTGTAAGCCCAGTAGATGTCATAAACGCCAAAGCTGAGCAGGGAAGCCAAAAACAGCCGCAACGGAGAAACGGAAAAATAAACCACAGGTTCTTCCTTTTCGAATTTAAAGTCTTTATATTTTGCGACGAACTTCTTTATGTGGTTACGGATGTCGGTGTCGGCGCGCAACCCGGCAGTGGTGCGGACCACCAGCACGGCGGTTATCAAAGCAGCCTGAGGCGGAATTTTGACCAAGAGCATACTCACGAACAATAACGGCGTGGCGAAGGCATAAGCGGCAAACAAAAGCAAGCCGAGGTCTTTCCAAAAATAATAAAAGGAGTTAAAAATGAAAGCCCATGGATTAAAAGTGTTGACCGGTTCATCTTTACGAAGAATTTCCTGGTAATATTTTAGTTGTTCAAGTTTATTCATAGTTTTGATTTCCGCTGTTTTAGGCTACTTTAACCGATAATGATTAAGAATCAATAAAAAACGGCGGCAGGCAATATGGGCAGATATCTGACCGTCAAATATGATGACAGATAAAAAAACCCCGGAAAGCCCGGGGTTTGCAAAAAAGACGAGATTTTATTGGTTGGCTTCGATCCACGAAACAATGGCCGATTGCGGATTTAAACCGATTTTGGTATCGATCTGTTTGCCGTCTTTGAACAGAAACATGGTCGGAATACTGCGGATTCCGTAATGAGCGGCCGTATCCGGGGCATCGTCGACGTTCATTTTGACGATTTTGACTTTGTCACCCATGCTTTTGCCGACTTCTTCCAAGATCGGGCCGAGCTGGCGGCAGGGGCCGCACCATTCCGCCCAAAAATCGACCAACACCAGGCCTTTGCTGTTTAATACTTCGCTCTCAAACTGAGAATCATTGATTGATAACATGTTTTTTCCTTTCTCTGATACTGACATTGCCTTTATATATAGGAATTCTGAATTCAATATTAAAGGTTTATGATATAAAAACAACCCCTAAATTTAAAATCGTTTATTCTATTTGCATCAGAGTTGCCGTGTTTGTCCACAAAATCAGAGAGATAACTTTTTTGTCGGGATAGATTTTTTGCAACAGCCGACGGTAAGCGGATAACTGGCGGCGGTAAAGCGGCGGAACCGCTTCAACGGTTGCCGCGGCGGGACGGTTGGTTTTAAAGTCAACAATCACCACCCGTTCCGGTTCGATAATCAGTCGGTCGATTTGCCCGGAAACGATTTGTCCGCCGATTTGTCCCATTATCGGAACTTCCGCTTTGGAATCGGGGCCGAAGACGCTGCCGAATTGCGGATCTTCCAGCAGCGACATAATTTCGGCAATAATTTTATCGGCCTCAAAAGCAGGCATTTCCGGCGCATTGCGGCGAATAAAGGCTTCGGCGGTGCGGGAGCGTGCAGTCGGTTCGATTTGCGGCAGAAACTGGAGAAGCCGGTGTATCAGCAAGCCCCGTTTAAACAAATGGGGATGCCAGTCATGGCTGAGCGGCGATATGACGGCCGGTTCTTCTTCTTCGGGGCGTGAAGGGGTCAGCGGCCGTGCCAGCGGACCTTCCGGCACTGCCGGCGTTTCCATCCACGCTTGAGGTTTAAAAACACCGTTCACGGGTTTTGTTTGCTCTTTGGGCTGGGGATCGAACAGTTGGGGAGAAACATAGCGTCGTGTGTGTTCCTGTTGGTCCAACACCGATATTTGTTCAAAACGGTTTTTGAATAAATTGTACCAACACTCTTCCGTCGGTTGACGGGTTTTGCGATAGCCGCATATAATCATACGGTCTTCGGCACGGGTAACCGCCACGTACATCAGGCGCCGGTATTCTTCGTTTACTTTTTGTTTTTGCCTTTCTTTAAGACGGCTGCATACGGTTTCGTAATCGGCTGCGGATGCGGGATAGAGGAATAATCCGTCGTCGTCCCACAAAATTTCGGCTTCGCGACGGCATACCGGAGTCCGCGCGGTATCCGGCAAAATAACGATCGGAGCTTGCAGGCCTTTGGAACCGTGAACCGTCATCAAACGAACCAGATCACCGCACCCGGATTCGGTTTCGCGTTTAATTTCGACGTCGTCGCTGACCACCCAGTCGATAAACTTTTGCAAAGAAGCGACATGGGTCTGTTCAAAGTTGAGAGCCAGATTGAGAAATTCGTTCAGACCGTCTTCGGCTTCGTTTCCCATCCGTTCGGCAAATTTGCGTCGTCCCCCGAGCGGACCCAGCACATGTGAGTAGAGTTCAAACGGCCGCACATAGTCGGCCATATTCAACAATTGCTTTAATATTTCGTATGCGTCCTGATATTGTGAACACTGTTCAAGCCTTTCCCAGACGCTGCCGTTGCGGCGGTAACAAAGCTTAAACAAATCGTCGTCGTCCAAACCCAACAAAGGTGATTTGAGGACTTCGGCCAAACTGAGGTCGTCTTCGGGCAATAACAGGAATTTGCCCAGACTGACCAGATCTTGGACGGCAATTTGATCCAACAGGCGGATACGGTCAATTCCGGCTACGCCGACGCCGGCTTTTTTGCATTCGCGGATCAGTTCTTCGCAAAAAGCGTCGCGGCTGCGGACCAAAATCAGGAAATCGCCGTAACGAAGCGGACGGTTTTGCGAATCCAGCCGTTCGCCGCCGCTGACCATGGCGTGGATTTTGAGGGCAATTTGGCGGGCCATTCGCGAGCTGGTGGTCGGTGTGTTTTGGTGTTCGACCGGCGGCTGCCATTCGTCGCCGTTTTCACCGGCCTCGGGTTCAATCAATTCCCAAAATTCAACGCTTCCGCCTTCGCCGCGGCGGAAAGGAATATGGGTGACGTTTTCGCCTTCCGAAGCGACGCCGCGACAAATTTGACGGTCATTGAACAGTTGGTTGACGGTGTCGATAACGGCCGGGGTGGAACGAAACGAAACTTCGAGGTTGACCTGGTTGAAGTTTTTGGTTTTAGCGGCGAAATAAGCCCGCATTTCGTCGAATTTGTCGGGATCGGCACCCTGAAAACTGTAAATTGACTGTTTGCGGTCTCCGACGGCAAAAATAGTGCGGCGACTGTCTTCGGAAGTAAAAAATTCGTCGCTGACGGCGCGGATGATTTGCCATTGATCGGGTGAAGTGTCCTGCGCTTCGTCAATCAGAATATTGTCAATGCCGCCGTCCAGTTTATAAAGAACCCAACGGGCGGCGTCGCGGTTTTCAAGCAGGCGGCGTGTCAGCAAAATCATGTCGTTATAATCCATCAGCGCTCGCGCCTGTTTGTAGGCATTGTAGCCTTTGATCAGTTCGTCGGCCAAACTGACGACCGCTTTGGTCGACAGAAAAACCCGCAAGGCTTTCAGATGTTGGCTGAATTCGAGAATACGGGCAATTTCGTCGGCATAAATTTCGGCCAGTTGCGGATTTTTATCCAGTTGCGCTTTGGCGGCAATTGTTTTGTATGGTTCACCGTCACTCAAAAAAGCGTCGATGTAGGTTTGGTAATTTTGCGGCTGCGGGTTTTGCAGCACCGCGGCTAACCGAACGGCGCGGGCCGCCAGCCGGCTGCCGCTGTTCAGCCACGCCTCGAGCAGGACTTGTAACCGTTGCCGCGGCATCGCTTCAAAAAAATCTTGGCACAACCGTTCGATTGTTTGTCCGGGTACAATTCCCAACTTGGCGGCTTGGGCGGTCAGCAATCCGTCAACGGTTTGGTAACGTTCAAGCAGGCGGCCGATTTTGCCGCGTTCGTTAACGATGGCATTGATGATGTCGGGAAATTTCAGTTCGCTGATGTTGGCGGTGAGAAAGCTCATCGCTTGGGCGGCAGAGCTGTCGGGACGATTGCGGATTTCTTCGATCAGGCGGTTTTTGATTTCTTCAACCGCTTCTTTGGCACTGCGGTCGTCCATAACTTCGAAATGAGGCGAAACGCCGGCTTCGAGCGGGAAACGTTTCAGAATTTCCTGACAAAAACTGTGGATGGTTTGAATTTTAATACCGCCGGGGGTGTCAAGCAAAACCGCAAACAGACGTCTTGCCCGGGCTTTCAGTTCGTTGAGCCGCTTCGAATCCTGCGGCAGCATGCCGTAAAGTTTAGCCAGCTCATTTTCAAGACTGCCGTCGTCGGCAACCGCCCAGCGGCTGAGTTTTTGCGAAACGCGGGTGTTCATTTCCACCGCGGCTGCCTTGGTATAGGTGAGGCATAACAGTTTGGCGGCGCTGACGCCCGAAAGCAACAGCCGCAGAACTCGGTCGGACAGGACTTTGGTTTTGCCGGTTCCGGCCGAAGCGTTGACCCACACCGAATGAGCCGGGTCGGCGGCTTTTTGCTGCTGAACGGTGGCGCGGCGGCCGAGTTCGGCACGTTCGCGGGCAATAAGGTCATCATTGTTCTTCATTGCGGTCGGTAACTCCCCATTCTTTCAGGCGCGACAAATGTTCATAATCCGAGTAAGCCGGCGCGTATTTCGGATTCGGTTGGGTGATGTAGGGTTTGTCCGGATTATCAAAAACCGCCACCAGCGTTTTGATGTTGGCAAGATTATGTTCGAGAATCTGATCAATTTTTTCGTCAACGCAAATCTCTTCCCGGCCCAGCCGCCAATAACGCAGCGAAGCGACCGGTGCCGCCGCGAGGCCGGGAAAGCCGCCGTTTTGTGCGATCAAAGCCTCAATCGGCAGCTGAGGAGCATAGCCGGCGGCAATTTCCTTTTTGGTCCGGGCGCGGCCGGTTTTATAGTCAATGATATTGAGTTTGCCGTCGGCGGTGATGTCAATACGGTCGGCTTTGGCACCGATGGTGAACGTACCGCCCGGCGCCTCAAAACTGTAACGACCGCTGATTTCGCAGCATATGTGGGCAATCGTTTGGCGGTAATCGTTTTCGTGTTGCAAAATCCAGGCAATCATCTTATCGACCGCCGGTTGCCAAAAAGCAAGAGTTTGTACGGAAATTCCGCAATTGCGGAATTCTTCGGTGGCAAACTGACGCAAAATCTCCTTGGCGTCGGCCGGCAGCGGACCGGGATAATGACGGTTAAACCTTTCCAGCACCGCATGAACGATAATGCCGAAATCAACAATTCCGGGTTGGCGGTTGATGTCATCAAGCGGTTCCAGTTTGAGGATATATTTGGCAAAAACAATGTAGGGATCACGCATCAAATTTTCGATCGCGCCGGCCCATAGTTCGCGCGGGCGCGCCGACAACGGCGGCTTGGGCGCCGGTGCGGCAATCGGTTTGTAGAGACGCGGCTGATCCAGAAAAGCGGCGGTTTGCGGATAAGCGAAATTGTAAAGCTGCCCGATTTCGATTCCTCCGGCATTAAGAACGGTTTCCATGCGCATCCACCAGCGTGATTTGACGGTCGGCGTGCCTTCGACCCGCTCGGCGCGGGTGATGTATACTTCTTTTTGAGTCAGCAGGTGGGCAAAATCGCGTGCCTGAACACCGATGTTTTTTTCCGGCAGCGGAAATCCGAAACTTTTTTTCATCGGTCGTGACAGCCATGCGCCGGCCGGCGCGGCGGTCGGCATGGTTCCTTCGTTGACGCTGCCGATGACGACGGTGTCAAAGCCGGTCAGGCGGGCTTCAATCGGACCGAGTATTTTCAGGCGCGGATGGGTTCCGTATTTCGGACGGACCGTGCGGGCGGCCATCAGCGCTTCGATGAATTTGCCGTATTGCGAACCGGGAACGGAAGGAAGTGTGCCGACGTTTTCCAGCAGGTCGGAAAACAAGGCGGAGGCCGCTTCGCCGTCATCGCCCTGCCACAGCCGTTCGGCGCCCGACAACAGATCGTCGGCCGCAAGTTGCTCGGCGGCACGGAGATGTGCGGTAATCAGCGCCCGGAAATCGGCCTGCGGTTGGGAACAGAGCTCAAATAACGGGCGTAAGGTTTCTTTTTGCCGCAAAATAAATTTTTCCAGGTCGGGATTCGGGGTCCGGCCGCGAAGCACGTTTTTTTCGTAAGCGCGGGCAAGATTGCGGGTAACGACGGCTTTTTGTCCGCAGGCTGCCAACGGATGTTTAAGCAGTCCGAGCAGGGAAATGTTGTCGGATTCGCTATTGCAGGCTTCTGCGGTCAGGCGGAGAAAGATACCGGCCGGGGTTTGCGACAACGGCCGTCCGGCAGAATCGTCAACCGTAATGTCCCAACGTTTCAGTTCGTTGGCAACCCGGCGCGCCAAATTGCGGTCGGTGGTGACAAGAGCAGCGGTTTTTTCCGGTGTTTCCAAAGTGTGGCGCATGACGGCGGCAATTGCCAGCGCCTCTTCGTGCAGTTCGCGGCAGCTGATCAGATGAATACCGTTTGCGGCTTCGGGCGCAAACGGCCGACTGTCAAGTTCGCGCCAACGGTCGGTGGCGGCGGCGGGTCGCATGATTTCCGAAACCAGTTTTTCGCGTTCGGGGTTGTCCGGCGAAACCAAATCGGGAATCTGATGACGTTGCAAACCCAAATCGTCAAGCAGCCGTTTGGTTTCAAACTGGGGGTGGGTCTCGTCGATCTGTTGCCAGGCGTCATCATCCAACCAACGGTCGAGACCGTTCAGATAAACCGTTCCGTTGTCAAGCTCACACACGGTTTTTATCAACTGACGGACAACGGGCGTGCCGCCGGGGATGCCGGCAATGATTATTTTAGCGTCGAAGCGACGGTTTTGCCAGGCGCTATTCTGCATTTTCAGCAATTTTATCCGGCGTTCGGCGGTGTCGATATAGCCGCGTTCGGCGAGGATTTTGGGAAAATGTTCGGTGATGATGGTTAAAAAATCGAGGGTTTTTTGCCAGTGGGCGGCGTATTCTTCCGGCACCAGCGCGGACAGGGCGTCAAAAGAAAGCTCTTCGTTTTCGACGGTATCGAGCAATTGTCCCAGCTCAGTCGCCAGATAGGCTGCCTGAGCCAAAGAAGATTCGCCGTTGCCGAAATCACGCGGGCGGGCGGCGATCAGACGTATGAACAACAGGGCGCGTTCGGTCGGAGAAATTGCCGGCGGAAGCATGGCGGCGCCGGCAGCGGTTTCGGCAAAAAATATTTCATCCTCGTCGGGATCCGTCAACGGCATAATCCGCGGCAGAATCGTCGGATTCATGCCGTTGAGACGGACAAAGGCATCGCGCAGTTCCCCGCAGGCGCGACGGTTTGGCAGCAAAACCAGCATATCGGCCAATTGAAACCGGCCGTCGGCGGAGGACAGTTCCCGTGCCAGAGTGTCAACCGGACTGCAACTGGCGGGAATATTGCAAATGTTTGGTGCCAAATCGTCAATCCGGGTTATTTGAATTCCTTAATAAATTTTTCGAGCGCACGACGGCGGTGAGAAATCTGATTTTTGACGTCATCGCCGAGTTCGGCAAAAGTTTTGTCGTAGCCTTCGGGAATGAAAATCGGATCGTAGCCGAAGCCGTTGTCGCCGCGGGGCTGTTCTGAGATTTCACCGTCGACGCGTCCTTCAAAAACCTTGACTTTTTCGTTGGGGCAAGCCAGAGCCATATAACAGGCAAAATGCGCTTTGCGGGTTTTCTTTTCCGCTTCGCTCATTTCTTTGAGCAGCATTTTCATGCCTTCGTTGAAATCACGGTTGGGGGCATAGCGGGCGGAATAAACGCCCGGACGTCCGTCCAAAGCATCGATGCAAAGGCCGGAATCATCGGCCAGGCAGGGCAGACCGCACATCAAACTGAGGGCGTTGGCTTTAAGTTTGGCGTTTTCTTCAAAAGTTTTTCCGGTTTCTTCAACGTCTCCCAGACGCAGTTCTTTGGCGGATTGTACTTCTATATGCAGCGGGGCGAGCAGGGTTTTTATTTCTGCGACTTTGCCGTCGTTATGGCTGGCAACGACCAATTTGGTTATTTTCATTTACTTCACTCCTAAAACTTTCTTTTGTTCGGCAATCAATTGCCGGATACCGTCTTTGGCAAGATTCATCAGTTCGCCGAAATCTTCTTCCGCAAACGGAGATTCTTCGGCAGTTCCCTGAATTTCAACGATTTTTCCGCTCTCGGTAAGGACAAAGTTCATGTCAACCTGAGCATGGGAATCTTCTTCATAATCTACGTCAATAATTTTTTCTCCTTGGTGGATGTCACAGGAAACGGCGGCCACAAACTCGCGAATCGGATTTGTATCCAGTTTTTTGCGGGCAATCAGTTTTTCGATTGCGAGATACAGGGCTACAAATCCGCCGGTGATGGATGCGGTGCGGGTGCCTCCGTCAGCCTGAATAACGTCACAGTCGATACAAATTGAAAGATCTTTCATTTTGCTCAAGTCGACCACCGCTCGGAGCGACCGTCCGATCAACCGTTGAATTTCCTGAGTGCGTCCCGACGGTGATTTCAGTTCGCGCGGTACGCGTATCCGGTTGGCTCGCGGCAGCATTCCGTATTCGGCCGTGATCCAGCCTTTGTTTTGTCCTTTCAGCCAGTTCGGCACTTTTTCTTCCACGCTGGCGGTACATACCACGTGAGTGTTGCCGAATTTAACCAGACAAGAGCCTTCGGCGTAAGGATTATAGTCGGGAATCAGCTCAATATTGCGCAGCTGGTTGTTTTTTCGATTTGTATTACGCATTGTTATCTCGGTTGCAATTAATATATACTCTTCATACGCTAATTCAAAACCCGGTGCAAGAATTTTTGCAAAATATAAGCAGCTGAAATTTCAAGCTGCTTATAAAAAGGGCTAAGCGACCTTGCCGCCGGACCGTTTGCGCAAGATCGGATCCAAAATCCGTTTGCGCAGGCGGATTGTTTTCGGCGTTACCTCAAGCAGTTCGTCTTCCTGAATATACGACAGGCCTTCTTCCAGCGTGATACGCCGCGGCGGGGTCAGACTGATCGCTTCGTCTTTGCCGGCGGCGCGGATGTTGGTCAGCTGTTTGGAACGGCAGGGGTTGATTTCCAAGTCGTTCGGTTTGGTGTGTTCACCGATAATCATACCGACATAGACCGGAACGTTGGGGTCGATAAACATCGGGCCGCGATCTTCAAGTTTCCACAACGAGTAAGCGACGGCAGTACCGTTTTCGCTTGAGATCAGCACGCCGTTGCGGCGTCCTTCGATTTCGCCTTTGTGCGGTTCGTAGCTGTAAAAGCTGCGGTTCATCACCCCGGTACCGTGGGTATCGGTTAAGAACTCGGAATGGTAACCGATCAGGCCGCGGGTGGGCGCATGGAAAATCAGGCGTACTTTGCCGCCGGCCTGAGAAGGAATCATTTCTACCAGTTCGGCGCGGCGCGAACCGAGTTTTTCAACCACGGTGCCCGAAAATTCTTCGTCCACGTCAACCACAACTTCGTCAACAGGTTCCAGAATATTGCCGTTTTCGTCTTTGTGAAAGACCACGCGCGGCCGCGAAATTGAAAGTTCGAAGCCTTCGCGGCGCATGGTTTCGATCAAAACGCCCAGTTGCAGTTCGCCGCGGCCGGCAACCTCAAAGGAGTCGTTGTTGGCCGAAGTGGAAATTTTGAGGGCGATGTTGCCTTCGGCTTCTTTTTGCAGCCGTTCGGCAATCATACGGGAGGTTACTTTGTCGCCTTCGCGGCCGGCCAGCGGCGAGTCATTGACCGAAAAGGTCATCACCAGGGTCGGCGGATCGATCGGTTGCGCTTCGAGAGCCTCGGTGACGCCGAAGTCGCACACGGTATCGGCAACGGTGGCCTTAACCGCGCCGGCAATGGCAACAATGTCGCCGGCATGGGCTTCTTCGAGACTTTGCCGGGCCAAACCGCGATAGGCCAAAATTTTGGTAATGCGAAAACGTTCGATTTCGTTGTTCTGACCGTTCAGTGCTTTAACGGTGTCGCCGGGTTTGACGCTGCCGCAAAGGATTTTGCCCGACAACAGGCGGCCGATGAATTTGTCGGCTTCCAATGTGGTTGCCAGCATCGTAAAGGGACGTTCGGGGTAACAAACCGGTGCCGGAACATGGGAAAGGATCAGTTCAAACAAAATCTGCAAATCTTTCTTTTCGTCGCGTTCAAGGTCTTTAACCGCCCAACCGTTGCGCCCCGAAGCGTACAGAACCGGAAAGTCAAGCTGTTCGTCGGTGGCATCCAGGCTGACGAAAAGGTCAAAAATTTCATTGAGGACTTCGTCGACCCGGGCGTCGGGTTTGTCGGCTTTGTTGATGACGACAATCGGTTTAAGGCCGACTTTGAGCGCTTTACCGAGGACGAATTTTGTTTGCGGCATCGGTCCTTCGGAACTGTCCACCAGCAGGATAACGCCGTCGACCATCGAGAGGATGCGTTCGACTTCGCCGCCGAAGTCGGCGTGGCCCGGGGTGTCGACGATGTTGATGCGGGTACCGTTCCAGTCGACCGAGGTGCATTTTGACAAAATGGTAATGCCGCGCTCTCTCTCCAGCTCGTTAGAGTCCATTGCGCATTCCTGAATTTTCTGATTGTCGCGGAAGGTGCCGCTTTGTTTTAAAAGGGCGTCGACCAATGTTGTTTTGCCATGGTCAACGTGAGCTATAATTGCTATATTTCTAAGCTCCATCGAATTGTCTTTCATTAATATTGTAAACGGATTGAGCGCACAATAGCACAACTTCAATTGATTTCAAGAAAAAAACTAAAAAACCGCGGCGATTATTGACGGTAAAAAAAGAACCCCGCAGGATGTGCGGGGCTCTTTTTGCGAAAATTATTCGTTGGCGTTCGGCCAGACTTTGGATTTTTCGGCGTTGAATTCAACCCAGTGCGGATCGGCTTCTTCTTCGGTCTGGATAGCTTCCTGCGGGCATTCGGAAATGCAGACGCCGCAGCTGATGCAAGTATCCGGATCGACAACCAGCTGAGTGTCGCCTTCGTGGAAAGCGTCAACCGGGCAAACGTCGGCACAGGATTTGCATTTGATACAATTGTCATTAACGACAGAAACCATGGTTTGTCTCCTTAAAGATTTGCTTAAAATATTTCAGACCTCAATCTAGCGACATTTGCAATAAAATCAAGCAAAAAGTGTCTGCCGGGCAAAATTTCGGCGGCACCGCTTGCGAAAGCGCAAAATTTTACCCATATATAGAAATAACGAAATTAACAACGGAGAGATATTATGAGCGAAAAAATCAATTTTCAGGCGGAAGTCAACAAAATGCTGGGAATTGTCATCAATTCTTTATATTCGGAAAAGCACATTTTTCTGCGCGAACTGATTTCCAACGCCAGCGACGCCTGTGACAAACTGAAATATTTGCAGCTCACCCGGCCGGATATTGCCAAAGGCAACGGCGAACTGAAAATCGTGATTACCCCCGACGACAAGCAAAATACGCTGACGGTGGCAGACAACGGTATCGGCATGAACAAAGAAGATCTGATCAATCATTTGGGAACGATTGCCAAGTCGGGAACCGCCGATTTTGTTGCCGCGATGAAAGAAAACGGCTCTGCCACGGAGTTGATCGGACAGTTCGGGGTTGGTTTTTATGCCGCGTTTATGGTGGCGCAAAAAGTGGAGATTCTGACGCGCAAGGCCGGCGAAGAACAGGCCTGGCGCTGGGTTTCCGACGGTACCGACGGGTTTGAAATCTTTGAGGCGGAGAAGCCCGGCATCGGTACCGAAATCAAACTGTTTTTAAAAGAGGACGACCGCAATTTTACCGATACCATTTATCTGCGTCATCTGATTCGCACCTATTCCGATCATATCAATTATCCGATCGTGCTCAATCTCGGAGAAGCGGGCGAAGAGACGGTCAACACCGCGTCGGCTTTGTGGACCCGCAATAAGGCGGAAATCACCGAAGAACAATACAAAGACTTTTATCAGCATATCTCGCATAATTTTGACGATCCGTGGCTGACGCTGCATTTTAAGGCGGAAGGAAGCATCGAATATACCGGATTGCTGTACATTCCCTCCGCTCAGCCGTATGATTTGTTTCAGCCCGACCGCAAACAGGGATTAAAGCTGTATGTCAACCGGGTGTTCATTTCCGACAAGGTGGAAGAACTGATGCCGAGTTATCTGCGTTTTGTGAAGGGAATCGTCGATTCTTCGGATTTGCCGCTGAACATTTCGCGCGAGATGCTGCAGCAGAATGCGCTGGTGGCGAAGATTCGTCACGGGATTGTCAGCCGATTGCTGAAAGAACTGAAAAAACGGGCGGAAAATTATGATGATTATCTTAAGTTCTGGAAAGCTTTCGGAATTGCATTTAAAGAAGGAATCTACGAAGATTTTACCAACCGCGAAGAAGTGGCGTCGCTTTCGTTGTTCAGTTCCACCCGTGAGCCGGAAAAACTGACGACGCTTGATCAATATGTTTCCCGTATGGCGGAAGATCAAAAGGCAATTTATTATATCACCGGTGACGATGTCCGGGTGTTGGCCAACAATCCGCAGCTGGAAGCTTTTAAGCAAAAAGGACTCGAAGTTCTGTTGCTGACCGATCCGATCGACGAATTTTGGACCCAAACGCTGACCGGCTATAAAGGCAAAGCGATCAAACACATTTCGCAGGCGGAAGCCGATTTGGCGTTTGAACGCAAGGAAGCGCGGGCGGAAGAAGGCAGTCTCGAAAAGTTGACGGCCCTGATGACGGAAATGTTCAAAGACGAAGTCGGTAAGGTAACGGTTACCGAAAAACTGACCGCGAGTCCGGTCAGCCTGACGGTGGAAAGCGGTCAGATGAGTATCCATTTGGAACGCCTGATGCGCAATCACCAGCAGCAAACGGCTTTTGCGTCAACGCGGATACTGGAGGTTAACCCGTATCATCCGCTGATTGTCAAACTGAGCGAAGCAATGGGCGACGAGGCGTTGAAACCGAAGGTTGAAGAAGTTGCCCGGGTATTGCTGGATCAGGCCAAAATTGCCGAAGGTGAGCTGATTTCCGATCCGTCTTTTTATGCGGCGCGGATCAGCGAGTATATTTTGAAGAGCTTTTAACCGCCTTGAAGATGGGTTTGTACAAAAAAGAGGGGTCGAGGCGGCGCCTCTTTTTTATCGTTCGTTTTCGTACCAAAGCGTTATGAACCAAGGGATGCCGCGCTATTGCCGCTATAGCAAAAAAAGGTACGTTATTTTGCTATAGGAAAAATAATGGCAAACAGTTGTTTTTTGGACTTGATTTTTGTCGAAAAGTAATGTACGTTTAAAAGCAATAACAATTATTTTAGTAACAATTAACCAAGCAAAACTCGGATTTAGAAGAACGAACCGTAAGTTAATTTTTGTTTAGACAAATTTTAATTACTTGGAATACCTGATGAAAGAGTCAATCGCAATGACCGCCCGCTGCCATGCAGTTTAAACGATACGTTTAGGGACCAGCTATATAAGATCAGGAAAAACCATTTAAAATACGGGAAATTTTTTTAAGGAAAGGTTTTGTTTCTTAAACTTCATGTATATGTACGGATACGAAGATCGCGAACAGAATGACTGGACTGTAAAGAAGATCATGAAGTGGGTCGGCGGTGTGCTCGGTGCCATCGTTGTCCTCATCTTCGTCTTCTCGGGTTTCTACTCGATCAGCCCGGGTTACCGCGGCGTGCTGGTTACCTTGGGAAAGGTGGATCAGAAGTCGTATGTCAACGGTGTCGGGTTCAAATGGCCGTTCGTTTCCTCGATGGTCGAGATGGACGTCCGCACCCGGAAAATGACCGAAAAGACGGCCACCTACACGTCCGACGTGCAGACCGCCGAGTTGGAATACACTTTTACCTATGATCTTAATTCCGAGAACGTTCATATCCTTTATGAAACGGTCGGTATGGATTATGAGGGCAAAAAGCTGATTCCGGTGCTCAACGACGTGCTGAAAGACGTGGTCGGCAAATGGCAGGCGCAGGATCTGGTCTCTAATCGAGACAAAGCCCGTGTCGATGTCATTGCCGGTTTGCAGGACCGTCTGGACAAGCGTTTCTTCCAGAATATTACCTTCCAGTTTATCAACATCGACTATTCGGACAAGTTCGAAGGTGCGATCGAAGATAAGGTGATTGCCGAGCAGAAAGCTCAGGAGGCAGTCAACAACACGAAGCGTATCAGGGAGGAGGCCGACCAGAAGGTTATTTCCGCAAAGGCCGAGGCCGAAGCCATGGAGATCAAGTCTCAGGCGTTGGCCAAGAACAAGGGTCTTACCGAGTATGAGGCCGTTCAGAAGTGGGATGGTAAGTTGCCGCAGTATATGCTGGGCAATTCCGTGCCGATGATCAACCTCGGCAAGTAAGCCGTCAGGTGTACTTGTCAATGACGGTACATATGAATAGAGAAAGCTCCGCTCCCGCAGCGGAGCTTTCTTTTTGTGCGGCGACGGCAAAAATCACGGACCGGTTTTGGCAAAGGGTATAATCCGTGAAAAAGAAGCGGACGAAAGCTGTTGACGAACAGGAGGCCGGAATGATATTTTATTTGCCATAATTTTTTTTATATGCTAGTTAATGACTTAATTTTTTAAGCTTTTTTCAGGATAAGGATTTGGTTAAAAGACGCCGGGAAATTTTTCTGCAGTTCAGCCAGATTCGCGGTACGATCAAGAAGTTCGCGATTGTTTTGGCGTTTATGGTCGCTTTTGTGTTTATGCTGCTTAACAAAAGCGAAAATATACTGATTGAGAAAACCTCCACCACCGCCAACGAAATTGTCTCTTCGGCGGTGGATGTGTTGGTGATGCCGGCAACGGCTTTGGTCAAGGGGTATGAATATTTGCGCAGTCTTCGCAAAATTGATATGGAAAACCGCGCCTTACGCGAAGAAAACCGCCGTTTGACGATTGCCAACGCCAAAAGCCGCGCGCTGGAGATTGAAAACCGTCTGCTGGCGCGGATGCTTAATTATACAGTGCCTCCGGAAGCGTCGTTTATCACTGCCAAAGTTGTCGCCGAAGAAGGAAATGCCTTTGCCCACGCCCTAACGGTCTATACCGGCGGCAGCCCGAACGTCCGCAAAGGGCAGGTGGTTATCAGCGACAAGGGCGTGATCGGCCGGGTGGAACTGAGCGGGCGCAATTATGCCAAGATTTTTCTGATTAACGACATTAACTCAAAAATTCCGGTAATGGCCGAAAAGAGCCGGGTGCGCGGCGTGTTGTCGGGCGAAAACGACCCGCTGCCGAAAATGATTTTTATTCCGATTGATGCCGGAATTGAAATCGGAGACCGTATTGTTACTTCGGGAATCGGCGGCGTGTTTCCTTCCGGGCTGCCGGTGGGCGAAGTGATCTCGATCGACAAGGACGGGGTGAGAGTACGGCCGTTTGACAATCTGAACCGTTTGGAATATGTGCAGATTGTTGATTATAAACTGCCCGATCCGGTTGATGAATTTGCCGGGGGAGATATCGCACAATGAAAGAGGAATGGCGGGAAATTGCCGTCAACCGGTTTTGCCGCAGCCTGCCGCTGTTGATGTCGGTGGTATTGGTTTTGTTTTCCTTTATGCCGTTGAAGTCTGAAATTGCCGGTAATGCCCGGCCGGCAGTTGGTTTGATGTGCGTCTATTTTTGGCTGATATATCGTCCCGACCTGTTTAATCTTTTGTCGGTGTTTCTTCTCGGCATGGCTGCGGACACGGTTTCGGCGGCGCCGTTTGGTTCCGGGCTTGCCGCAATGCTGGTGATGTATCTGTTGGTGACTAATTTGGTCAAATATTTAAACGGTAAAATTTTTGTGGTGCTGTGGATCGGTGCGGCGGCGCTGCTGCCGGTTTGTTTGCTGACACGCTGGTTGGTGCTGTCGATCTATTATCAGCAGTTTTTGCCGTTGTCGCTGCTGTTTTTCACCTATTTGACCAGTCTGGCCTTTTATCCGGTGATCGGCGGTTTAAATGCCTTGGTGCTGAACAACTTTTTGCAGGACGATCAATAATGAACCGTGACAATGACAAAGGAAAAGTTTTGATCGGCCGTACCCTGGTGTGGGTACTGATCCAGTTTGTGCTGTTGTTGCTGATTATCGCGCGTTTATATTATCTTCAGGTTTATCAGGCCGATCAGTTCAGCACGATGGCGGACGAAAACCGTATTTCGACCCGGCTGTTGATTCCGCCGCGGGGCGTGATTGTTGACCGCCATCAGAAAGTGCTGGCCGGCAACCGTCAGAACTTTCAGGCAATGATTGTGGCCGAACAAACCGCCAGCGTTCAGGAAACGCTTGACCGGTTTAAGAAAATTATGCCGTTGAGCGAAGCCGAAGAAGAACGAATTAAGAAAGACCTGAAAAAATATCGTCGTTTTGTGCCGATCAAAATTAAGGACGGATTGAGTTGGGACGATGTCAGCAAAGTTTTGCTGGCCTCTCCGGAAATGCCGGGCATTATTATTGACGACGGCCTGAGCCGTTATTATCCTTTCGGTCGGCAGACGGCACATGTTCTCGGATACGTTTCGTCGGTTTCCGAAAACGATATGAAAAAGGACAATGATCCGTTGCTGGGGATTCCCGGTTTTAAAATCGGCAAGGACGGAATTGAAAAGCAATTTGAAAAAAAATTGCGCGGTGCCGGCGGCAACCTCAAGCTGGAGGTCAATGCGCTCGGACGGGTGATGAAGGAAATTGAGCGGGTTGACGGAACTGCCGGTGAAAATCTGCAACTGAGCATTGATACCCGTCTTCAGCAAAAAGCTTATGAACTGTACGGCGAAGAAAGCGGCGCCGCGGTTCTGATGGACGTCAACAGCGGGGAAATTCTGGCTTTTGTGTCAACGCCTTCGTATGATTCCAACGATTTTGCACAAGGTGTCGGCGGCGATTTTTTCCGTACCCTGCTCAATGACGAAAAAAGTCCGCTGATGAATAAAGCGGTTGCGGGATTATATTCGCCGGGTTCCACATTTAAAATGGTGGTGGCGCTGGCAGCGCTGGAAGCGGGAATTATTACCAAAGACAGCAAAGTCTTTTGTTCCGGAAAAACCCAGCTCGGCAACCATTTGTTTCATTGTTGGAAAAAAAGCGGACACGGGGCGCTGAATGTCGTTGAAGCGTTGCAGCATTCATGCGATATTTTCTTTTATGACGTGGCGCAAAAACTGGGAATTGAAAAAATTGCCGCAATGGCACGACGATTCGGACTCGGTTTGCCAACCGGCATTGAGGCCGGGGGCGAAAAAAGCGGGTTGATTCCCGATAAAAAATGGCGGCTGGAGCGTTTCGGCGAACCGTGGCAGACCGGTGAGACACTGATTGCCGGTATCGGACAGGGCTATATTTTGACGACGCCGCTGCAACTGGCGGTGATGACGGCACGCCTTGTCAACGGCGGCAGGGAAATTCGTCCGACTTTTGTAAGGCCGGATGCCGAACAACTGAAAAACATACGGCGCATATCGGTCAACAAAAACTATCTCGAAATTGTCAAAGAAGGAATGTGTGCGGTGGTGAATCGTCCCGGCGGCACCGCTTTTGCCTCGCAGTTTAATTATAACGGCAAAAGAATGTGCGGCAAAACCGGAACAACCCAGGTGCGGCGAATCAGCATGAAAGAACGCCAAAGCGGCATTGTCAAACAGGAAGACTTGCCGTGGAAATACCGCAATCATGCGCTGTTTGTCGGCTATGCGCCGCAGGACAATCCCAAATATGCGGTGGCGGTTCTGGTTGAACACGGCGGCGGCGGTTCCGCGGTGGCGGCGCCGATCGGCAGCAAACTGTTGCTGGAAGCCCTGAAGCTCGATGAAGAAGGAAAATAGAATATGTATAAACCGTATAAACTGGGACTGCATAATCCAAACCTCAGTTTTCGCGAGAAACTGTATAATCTCAATGTGCCTTACTTTCTGCTGATCTCGCTGTTGGCGGCAACCGGAGTTATGATGCTGTATTCGGCAGCCAACGGCAGTTGGGAAGGTTGGGCGGTTAATCACGCCTTGCGGTTTGCAATGGGTTTTGCGGTGATGTTTATTGCCGCGATGATTGACATTAAGGTTTATCTGCGGTGGACTTATCCGTTTTATTTTGCGGTTTTGGTTTTGCTGATTGTGGTAGAAGCTGCCGGTTATACCGGAATGGGGGCAACCCGTTGGATCGATCTCAAGTTTATCAAGCTTCAGCCTTCGGAATTGATGAAAATTGCTTTGGTCATGGCGTTGGCCAAATATTTTCATACTACCACCCTGCAAAGTATTGAAACGATCCGCGGCATTGTTCCGCCGTTGTTGATGGCGATGGTGCCGGCTTTGCTGATCATGGCCCAGCCTGATCTGGGAACCGCCCTGATGATTATTTTTACCACCGGGGTCATTTTGTTTGTGGTTGGGGTTCAGGTATGGAAATTTGTTGCCTTGGCCGGCATGGCCGCGGTTTTGATGCCGGTCGGATGGCATTTTTTGCACGATTATCAGCGGCAGCGGGTTCTGACTTTTCTTGACCCGGAGCGCGATCCGTTGGGAGCCGGTTATCATATCATGCAGTCTAAAATCGCGTTGGGATCGGGCGGTGTTTTCGGTAAGGGTTTTTTGAAGGGAACCCAAAGTCATCTTAACTTTTTGCCCGAAAAACATACCGATTTCATTTTTACGATGCTGTCGGAAGAGTTTGGCCTGATCGGCGGAATTCTGGTGGTGCTGGTTAATATGGCGATTTTGGCTTACAGTTATTCCTTTGCGCTGAAAACCACCAGTTATTTCGGCAAATTGCTGATTATCGGTTTGGCCACCAACTATTTTTTATATGTGTTTATCAATATTGCGATGGTGCTTGGGCTGTTGCCGGTGGTCGGGGTGCCGCTGCCGCTGATTTCTTACGGCGGAACGGTGATTTTGTCGGTGACGGCCAGTTTCGGCATTATTATGGCGGTTTATATCAACCGCGAAACCAACCTCGGCAAGGAATAACCGGGCGGTGAGAAAGACTTAAGATAAAATAAAACCCCGGGTTTCCGGGGTTTTTTATGATTAAAGGCAATTGATTATTTTACAAAAATCCAAACTTCGGCGCTGTCGGTTTTGGCGTCGGTTTTGGCACTTAAATTGACGTTTGCCGGGGTGACGCCCATAGCGGTGATTTCGGCAAAGATTTTTTCCGCATGCTGCCGGGCTTTTGACTGTGAAGCCGGTGCGGAGACGGCAACAACGTCAAAAACGGCGCCGCTTTTACGTTTGAGAGTCGCTTTTACCGCGGTGCTCAGACCTTCTTTGTAACTGACATTGTCTTTTTTGAATTTGGCCACGAACAACGGTTTGGCATTCGGTACCGCAGCGGGCTGTGCGGCAGCGGGGGCAATTACCGCCCGTGAAGGCGTCGGTTTGCCGAACAGGGCCGGACGATTGTAAACCGGTGCCGGCGCGTTTTTAAAGCTGCCGGTGCGGATGGCCGCGTTCAGACGGCTGAGCTGGCTTTGAGCCGAAGCCAGATATTGCTGTTGGCGGGCGGAATCGTCGGTTACCTGATTATTGAGACTGTTGATGGTAACCGAAAGCTGTTCAGCTTCGTTTTGCAGTACCCGCAACTGACGATGGTCTTCGTCGACCGCACCCGAGATGTGGAAAGCGGCGCGGACGGAATCGATCAAATAAACGGTAGAGGTGGCGTCGTTGGACACTTTTACCGACAGGTTGTCAAGAGCGTTGGCATTGAGCGACATCGTCTGCACGTTGTTTTGTGCCTGTTGCAACATATTGTAAAGGTTGGGGTTGCCCGGAGTGGTGCCGATCTGCAGTTTGGTCTCTATGCTGCCGACGGTTTTGTTATATTGAGTGGAATTAGCTGCAATATTTTTTTGAATTCTATTCAGTTCTTCGCGGTTGATCTGATGCGAAACTTTAATTTGTTCGAGTTCCTGACGGAAGGCAATGATTTTCTGCCCGACGAAAGTTCCGGTGTTGGCGCCGCGGGCGTCTTCGTATGAGCCGCTGCGGACAACGATGTTGCCGTTGGTGCGGGTGTCTTCCTGCGAATCGCTGCCCAGAAGAGAAGGGAACCATCCGTCGGGACCGGCACATGCCGAAGTAAGGACAACCGTAGAGGCGACCAGTAATTTTAGTACAGTGTTTTTCATGTAATCAGCTACCTTATCAATATATTTAAATATATAACCTAATGTTTTTTTACACTTTTCCGCTTGAATGTAAAGACAATTTTACCATAAGCAAATAAGTATTTTTACACCTGCGGTTATATTTAACAGAAAAAAATTAAATTTGTTTAAATTTTGCTTGCAAAAAAAAATAAAAGGCTGTATTAAAGCTGATGTAAAGCAAAAAGATGCGCCCGTAGCTCAATTGGATAGAGCATCTGACTACGGATCAGAAGGTTGTGAGTTCGAATCCCGCCGGGCGCGCCATAAAAAAACACCCCTCTTGGGGGTGTTTTTTTATGGCCTTGCCAAAACCCCGGATCATTCGGGGGATCTTTTTATCGTGAAAACCCCGGACTGGCCGGGTGTAGCACGCCGGGGGATTTTAGACTTTTACCCTGTTGTTTTTAGACTTTCGCGGTCTTTTCTAGACTCTTTTTTAGGCTTTTTCACTCCGATTTCGTGGTTGTCTAAATTTAAATACATCGTTTTTAAATCCTCCCGTTTTTAGACTCTTGCGGGGGTGTTTTCTGCCCCGCAAGAGGTTTTAATTTTAAGGTCGGGATATAATACAGGCACTTATAACCGGCTTAAGTCAACGTTACTGATTAGCAGTTCGCTGGCTTTTTTTCCGGGTTGAAGACCGGTTGTGTAGAGTGTTTGCACTTCTTTTATATAAAAAGCCTTAAATATACGGCGAATCTCCGGCACGTCATTGATAGACAGGATAAAACGGCCTTTAATTCCTTTTAAGAGTTTAGCCAGTTCGTCAAAATCGGTCTTGCCAAATATGCCTTTACCATAGTCATTTTCACAGCCCCAGTAAGGCGGGTCGAGGTAAAATAATGTGTCCGGACGGTCATACCGAGTTATAAACTCTTGATACGGCAGGCATTCAATATAAACACCGACTAAACGTTTATGTAATTCTTGAATTTGCGAAATGAGGCGTTCGGCATTAAATCTTCCTGGTCGGTCTAATGCAACTCCGAAAACCTGGCTAAATGTCTTGCCTCCGAAAGCATTTTTTTGAATATACAAGTATCTGACGGCTCGCTCCAGCTCGGTCAAGAGTAGCGGCGGGGTGGCAAGCATACGTTTGAACTCGGCCCGGCTGCAAATCTTAAATTTCAGCATATCGGCCAGATAATTCGGAAACTTTTCAACCATACGAAACATATTAATAATTTCGCTATTGATGTCGTTGATAGCCTCGCACTTTGGCTTTTGGGTTCGTCTAAAGAAAATGCCGCCCATGCCCATAAACGGCTCACAATATATGTTGTGCGGGATTTTTTCTATTAAAGGAACTATAGTCTTGGCCAGCAACCGCTTGCCGCCTAAATAAGCCGCAATCGGGTTTATTGGTTTAACTGAATTAATAATATTTTGTGTTGACTCTGTTCTCATTTTGTTCTACTTCCTTTCTGCATTTTAATTAAGATGTTAAAGAGTAGGAAGCCAGCCCGCGCGGGGCTTTCTCTGGCAGAATCGCGAGTTCTGTCGGCGGGGCGTTGGCGCGCCCCGTCCTTTTTTATAATAATAAGTTATTGGCAAAAGGCCGGCAGTTGCCGGACTTTATAAAGCCTGTTAAGCCATTCGTTCATGACGGCCCGGTCTTCTGCGGTCAGCTTGCGATAAACGCCGGCAACCGGCTTTCCTCCAACCGGCCAGGCGATACAGCCGGTGTTACAGCTTGCCGGCGTCGAGCAGCTGCACAATGGCATCATCAGCAAGATTAGGCTTAGCCAAAATATCAGTCGCGCAAGTCTTTTCATATTTGATGACCTCCTTTTCCTTAGTGATATATTTGATTTCGGCCTTGGTGGTACCGAGCCAGTAGGCGAAAGCCCAGGAAGCCAGCAGGGCTGCAATTAAAACAATTGGTTTGCGCATAACGCCTCCATTACTTTGCCGGCAAGGTTTAAGAAATTAATTCGGATTTCCGGGCTTAACAAAGCCAAAACAAACGCCAACAGCAGGATAATCAGAATTAAAAACTGCGTCCGGCTTAAACGTCCCAGCTGTCTGATAACGGTTGTTTTTAGACTTTTCACCATGCCAAAAACACTCCAAAGACAAAGCCGTAAACGATTTCGGCCAGATTTTTCGGCTCGCCGCACCATGCCGGCAGTTTGTATAACCCCGGAAAATGGTCAAACAGCCACCAGCTGCCGTAATAAATCGGAGAACCGGCAAGGCCGATAAGGATAAACGACCAGTCCCCGAGGGCGGCTGCCGGGACAATCATCGGCAACCCGTAACGCAGCCAGCCATACCACCAGTCATAATATCCGGTATATTTAGCTTTGCCCAGTTTATCATAAACCAAGTCTAACGGTACCCGAAACCAGCGGTCGTAGCTTTCAGCGGTTTGAATTTGGTTTCGGCCGCAATCCAAAATCTCACCCACTGCCCGGCTCCAGAACTGAAGCTGAATCCAGACGGACAAACATAAAGCCAACCAGGCATTCGTGCGGTCAAACAGGGTCAGAAACAAAGTCATAACCATGACAAAAGTTTGCAGGCCGCGGCTGTCGAACACTTTATATATATGCGAACCTTCTTTGAAGGGGTTAAATCCGCCAAACCAGCGGCGCAGGAACGCCCAGAACAAACCGTTAAGCATTGTCAACATTGGCACCCTCCTTTTCATCTTCCGGATACATGGTTTTGATTTGGGCGCGCAGCCGGTCGATTTTTTCTTCAATGGCTTTCAAGTCTTCCGCCGGATAGCCTTTGCGGGTTTTGTAGGCGAGTTCGGCCTCCATTCCGTCGGTAATGGCAAGATAAGCCTGCCGCCGCTGCTCCTCGGCCGGCACGGTGATTTCCTCTTCCTGTTCGGAGATAACTTCCTGCCAGCTTTGATAAATAATGCCGTCCCGGATGTCATAAACTGTATTATAGTTTTTACCGTCGGCCGGATATTCAGCGGAAACAAACGGCAGATAGCCGTCAGCTCCTAACAACTTGGCATCGGAAAAATAGTTGATAATTCCTCTGGTGTTGTCATTGACTGGCGGAAATTCAACTGTA
>OFGZ01000136.1_pt1 | contig 68935 bp, 55 predicted proteins | sample 1521871 | NCBI WGS metagenome assembly OFGZ01 (sample SAMEA3504091, study PRJEB24116) | mouse gut metagenome | biome: mouse gut; feature: mouse-associated habitat; material: faeces | place: Denmark | collected 2011
CCGTAATGCCAAAATATTCTTTAATATAAAAATCGCACAATTGGGCAACATCACCTTGCGTACACCCAAAAAGTTCAGCAACATTATCATACCAATACGGAAGCGTATCCATTCTGCTGAAATGAAAATGCAGTTTCATGCCACCGCCATTCTCTCTTTCATAAACTGGAAGTTCCCTAATAACACCTTTCATACAACATTCACACATTTCCAATTTGCCAGTATTGGAGACTTCGCAGACCTCTTTCAATTTTTGACAAATTTTTAATGCTATATGGCGTCCTAATGCATGCTGGACAGAATCATTACATGCAATTTCTTCGTAAAAGGAATAAAAACCTCTTAATATCTCAGGCATACGATCCGCCAGATATAATGAAGCTTCCAAAAAGCTTATCTGCGCAGATTCCAAAAAGAAAAAATTTCCCTGTTCCGTATAACAGCCGGACGCTTCGCAATCTTTGCCCTTATATAATTTCAAAAAGTAAGGAAAAAAAACATATTCATCAAATTCCAGATAACGCCACAAAGCATGCTGCGCAAGCGCCCGATTCTTTTTATCCGGGTGTCCAAACAATCTCCATAGAAACATTGAAATGTAGTGATCATATCCTATATTGGCATTGTCATCCTTTTGAAGATCGGCATAACAAATGGCGTCACCATACGCTGCACAGCGCTTTTCCCATTCAATCCCTACGCTCCAATCCAAAAGTTCCAGCGCCTCATTATCACTCAAAGCATTTGACAAAAAGCAGGATGCCTGAACAAGTTCCTCTGCCCTGAAAGGCTGAAAATTGCCCAGATAACACAATAAGAAATCAAATAATTCTTTATCAGAAAATTTAAAAATCCTGTTTAACTGCTCATATATAGAATCCTCCCAGTAGTAATTCAGCATTTTATCTGCAAATCTCATAAAATACTTCTTTTTTATTTTTACATCTGCACGCCAGCAACTCACTTCTTGCTTATAAGCTATTTTTTCCACAAATTCAGCGACACAATTTATCTGATCTATACTGTATCTTCCCTTTCCGTCCGCTATAGAAGACAGCGCTTCTTCTAATTTTATTACATATTCCCCTTCCTTTAACGACATACGCTCGTCCCAAAATGCCTTATCTTTATCTTCCTCGCTTATTTTTTCACTTTGGCCAGACTTAAGAGTTTCCCCTTTCTTATCCTGCTTTTGAAAGAAATCATACATCTCCATAATTTCATGTACATCCAATTCCGGATCTTGGGCTGATTGATCGATATGTCTTACAAATTCATAAACAAGCCTTTTTTTATCATACATTGGAACATGAAATAAAATATCATTCAATATCAATTTCCGTACTTTTCTTTTATGGAAAATTGTCTCTCTGTCCAATCCCTTTAACATGGATTTCATCAATTCAAAGTATTCTTCCGGCCTTGCCGGTAACAATATAATGGACAATGCCGCTGCCCGCCATACTTCCAGAACCTTCTCTTCCAAAAAGCTGTCCAAAACAATCGGAAGCGTATCCTCAATCGCAAGCCCGTCATTTTGATTCCTGTCATCCATGCGGCAAATAGCGCTCCATATTCCTTTTTTACCAAGAATTGTAACGGCAGAAATAGCATCTTTATATGGGAAATTTTTCGTATCTGTCATTTTTCGCAGATAATTTTCACTGATATTTGCTAATTTATATGCTATTAATTCTTGATTTTTTTCATCTCCATGTAACTTTTTTGCAAGTTTTTGAAAGAAACATATTTTTTGATATGAATAACTGTCTGCTTCACGCGTACATGCCACAGCTTTTCCAAAATAGTCTTTTCCACATATGAAATCTGCCCTTAATGCCGCCTTCGCAAACAGCAGATAAGTATCTGCCATGCTTTCTGCACTTTCTGGCGCATCCAACAGCATTTTATCCACTTTGGCCAGCAAGGAATAAAATTCATTTTGTGCTTTTGAGTATATGGACAAGAGAACAATCGCTTTTTTATAAAAATCCATTGTCCAGCAACCCAAACCAAACAGCTGCTGAATCCACTCATGTATCCGCATATCCGTAATTTTTTTTGACAAGCATATCCCTTCTAGGATAATAAAACCTGCAATCTCATAAATACGCTGATTTTCAAAATCCATAGTCACGCGATACCCATATCGATCCATCTTTTGGAAAACATTATTTATTTCTCTATGCAATTCATCTGATTCAAAATACAGGCATTTTATCCGAAAATCATAACATAGCCCAATAAGTTTAAAATTGTCTAATCTGTAACTTAAGTCCTGATCTGTTTCCCTGCTCTTCTCCTGTATCTTATAAAAAAGACTTACATCCAGCTTTTTACCTTCACAGGCACACTTCAAAGCATGAAACCTGAAACACAATGCAGCCTCTCTTTTTTCAGTTTCATCATAAAATGACATACGAGAATCTATCATAGGATATTTCTCGAGCTTCTCTATCCATTTTCCAACTTTCTTTTTTCCATCAGAATCATACATCTTATATTCAAAATATGTAATCACATTCCCAAAAGAAAATCTGCTTAACGGAATCATTTGCATTCTGTCAAATGCTTTTTCTATTTTAATAGTAAGCATTTCCGGAAGGCGCAAATCCTCTGATATATATGCACAGCCAATTGCCAAAAACTCCGGATAAGACCAATGTCCTTTCAGAAGATGATTGATCTCATCCTTTCTCCCCCGTACCAGCATTCTTCGATAAAAAGAAAAAACATAAGGCACTGACGCTTTCTTAGGTTTCCATGCCGTTAATAACCAATGGACTTGGTCAAATTTCCCCAAATATACAGATGCCTCCGCCACCCTGACAATATTCTCCGTGCGATCCGGTCTGTCTATTACAAATTGTTCCTGCTCCGATTTGTAAAATGCGTACATCTTGTTTTCATATAATTTGATATATTCCAGAGCTTTTCCTTTATCCTTCAGCGCATATACAGACAAAAAAGCTTTTTTACCTAATCCATCAAAACTATTATCATATTTTTCCAACATTTGACGGACTGACATTTCATCACAGAATTCAGCTATTTCCTCTGGTGCATGATATAGTATCTGTGACAGTATATCCTCACCTGCATAATAATCAATTTCTCTATATACCAGTTTGCATGCAGTCAGCCTGTTTTTTTCCTCTCTCAATTCCCGCCTGCCCAGCGCTATCCGAATCCTCTGCAGAATAATCTTTCCAACTTGGGTTACTCCAACAGCAGCGCCGTCTGCCTCTTCATCCAGTGCAATTTCTACCAGCCTTTCAATCTGGTCTGCCTGGTTAAAAAAAATGTGCGCATATCTCATACAATATGCATCTGTATTCCTTTTATCATATATATAATCTGCAACTTTTGACATATAACACTCTTTTTTATCAAAATGAAGACGAAGGTATTCTTCAAAATCTTCATCCCGAAATGAAATCCTGTTATTTTCAATATAAAACCCTAAATGGCACTCTACGCTCAAACTCTGCAAAGCATCATTAGAAACCTGGCAAAGTTCGCATATCATGTCACAGGGAATCGGTCTTAACAAAAAGGATAACACATAAAAAAGAAAGTCAATGTCAAACATGCCAGCATATTGTTTCTTTATAGACTGTATAAATCCGTCAAAAATATCCTCAAGGCATTTTCCGTTTGGCCTGACAAAATCAAGCGCCTCCCCTAAGGATTCCACTGACGACAATAAATAATTTTGCAGACGCGGATTTCCTTTTGTAAGTTTATGCAGCTCCTCGCATAACCGATCTTCCGCATCAGCAAATTTTCCTTTTATATAGCTGACACTATTTTCTTTTTCAAATAAAGGAATGGGCAGCTTATCCGCCTTTTCAATGTACGGCAGTTGTTCCATACGTTCTGTTCTTGCGGTAACAATAATTTTTACATTTTGGGGAAAATCCAATTCTAGCAACGCTTTCAAAAAACAAACATTGCCCATCATATTTGCTGCATGTACGCTATTATCTGCCGCATCAATAATAATTGCCACAATTGCCTCTGGATTTCTATCCTTTATAATTGCCGCAGCCTTTTCTATTCTGTCTTTTATAGCTCCCCACCAGTTATAATCCAAACTCGGCGTTCCAAGCAAAAGTTCTGTTCCACATTCCAAAGCAAGCATATTACAAATCTGCCGAATCGCCAGTTCTTTTGTATGTCTTGGCTGATCTGGCTGTAAAAAAACACCACCGCCATAACAGTCATATATTACAACCGCAGAATCTTCCGGCAAGCGCTTATTCAGATTATTTACGAAAGTAGTCTTACCTGCCCCCGCTGTAGCATGGAGGCAGATCCATTTTTTCCTGCATTTCACCAGTTTTTCTGCAAGCTGCTTTTCTCCTCCTTTTTCAACATATTTTTCTGTAAGCGGCTGGAATCTGGCTGGCGCAGGAAACATCCTATGCTCCTCCGTACATAAGATATTTTTTATCCAAATATCATCAATACAAGTATCCTTTCCTTCCGGCAGCATACATCTTTGAATCGCATCTTTCAGATACGTATATGCGCCTCTTGGATTATCATATCCCCATATTCCTAACTTCTGGATTATTTCTACTTCATGAATTTGACGCACATTTGTTCCACAATCCTCAAAATTCAATACTTTTAAAAATGAAATAAACAGATTAGATGACAGCCCGGAAATTTTATATATTCTTTCAATTATTTTGCATTCTCCTGTATCTAATTTTTTTAATAGAAAAGCAGTTTTTTTATAATGATATTTCTCTAATATAGATTTACTGTCTTTAAAACATTTTTTCAAATTCTCCGACAATTTTTGATTGCTTACCAGCTTAAGTGTGATTTTATCCGAAACATCTCCATAAGATTTCGCATAACCCGCATAGGTGTCTGCCATTCTTCGGATGACAGAATTTGTTTTTTCTTTGTCCGATGATGTACATAATCTCGTTAGATCCCAATCTTTCTCAGGCAGGTAAGCGCTGTATTTTAGCTGCGTAAACACCACTTTATTGGAATGAAAGAAATCTTTTCCTCCATAATATTCCGTCATATCAATAGAATATAATTTTGATTCATCCTGAATCTTTGCAGCATCTTCTGGCGCTGGCCCTTCTACTGTCACAGCAGACAGTTCGCTCCCTAATTCCAGCATACGAATCATCTTTTTCCCAGCCCATATAAGATGAAAATCGTCTCCTGCATTTGATGCAATTGCCCCTTCATGCCCCATATACATACCTCCAGACTGTTCGTTAATAATTTTAATCAAAGTTAAAAATGTTTCTGTTTCTTGCTCGAATTTTTATCCGATATTTCCTTTTGAAGCATCCCTTCTCACAGCATCTTATTCACTACCTGTTCATCTTGAGTTAGATAGTTTTTATTCTTTTCCTGTTGCTCCTTCCACTTCTTAAATTCCAGAAATTCCCGGTAATCCTGATCGCCGATTTCAATGGAATGCTTCGGTTTGGCGTCATCAATAAACAGTTTGCCGGGCGTTTGGATTTGCGCCATCGCTTCAATATTTTCATGCGTATAAACCGTTTCCCCTACCCGCTGCTGATGGCCGGCCATCATGGATACCACAAGTGAATTGTTTTCACTCGCCGTATTGGCGTATGTGATAAACGTATGGCGGAGGCCATGCAGGCATAAGCCTTTGATGCCGTTTTTCCCCTGCCGCACCCCTCTGTCAATATCTAAGAAATTGCACAATGTTTTAAAGCCGGCTTCCATTGTTGAATTGCTTCTCGCTCTATATGGTTTTCTAAATACCGGATACAACAGGTCGTCTTTGTTCTCCCCGCAATGCGTCGCTGTTCTTTGCTGCATGTCAACGACGCACTCTTTTGCAATGTCAGACAAATAAACAATCCTCTGTTTTTTATTTTTCGGAACCTTAAGATACCCTTCTATCTTTCCACCGTCTTCATCTGCAAACCGCCGCCCGACTGCCCTTTTGACTGTTATGATGCTTTTCTCAAAATCAATGTCGGAATTTTGCAATGCTGCAAATTCCTGCGCTCTCAACCCTGTTTCCAAAAGAAATACAGCGACAACATCATACTGGCTGTTATGCAGATGGCTTTTCCACTCATTATAAAACTTTATAATGTCCTCTCTTGAAAAAATCTCCTTCCTCTGATCCTCCGTTTCCTGCCTTTCCCTGTTGTACTCATCAATCACTTCTTTTTTGGGCATTGCCTGGGACGCATAATCCTCCGGTATCAGGGAACGGTTCACTAAATCCCTGCACAGCCTCCGGCATAGCTGGATTGGGAGGGAGCACGTCTTTTTGCTGTATTTCTGGCAGATTTCATCATAATAGTCCTGAAAAGCCTTTACAGACAAGTTGTGTAATTGAAATTTTGAAATTCTATATGGATGGAAATATCGCTCCATGCTTTTGTAATAGGAATAATAGCCACTGTCTGTAATTGTCCCTTTGACTTTATTTTCCATAAATTCCTTCATATATTCCCCAAATAATTTGCTTTTCTTGAAATTTATGTCATTTCCGCTGTTCCTGTATTCCCTCTCCCATGCCTGCATCGCCATGACAGCCGCTGCGCGCGCTTCTTTTTCTGTTGCCCCTCTCCTCATAAACCTTTTCGGTTTCATCGTCTTGGGATTGATTAAGTTAGACTGTATCACGCATTCATACTTCCCCTGCGCTATTTTCCTGCAAGATCCCTCTCCGTTTCCTTTCCTCGTCTTCAATAATGCCGTCCCTCCAATTATGATACTTGTATGATAGTTCCCATAAAATCACACATATGATAGTTTCTGATTTATGATAGTTCTCCTAATCTGTGAATTCTGATATTATGATATATATTTATGATAGTTAAGTCAATCCCAAAGACATTAAAAAAGGGTATCAAAGGAATTCATTTCCCTTGATACCCTTATTTTACCGCATTTTCTAACTATCAGATTTTTGTCAAAAACTCATTATTTATAATTCACAATTTTGCCAAAATCCGGTTTCAAAGAAGCGCCGCCAACAAGCCCGCCGTCAATATCCGGTTTAGAGAATAATTCTGCCGCATTTCCTGCATTGACAGAACCGCCGTACTGGATACGGATTGCTTCTGCCGTCGCATCATCGTATACTTCTTTGATGCAATTACGGATTGCCGCGCAGACTTCTTCCGCCTGATCGCTGGTAGCCGTTTCGCCTGTCCCGATCGCCCAGATTGGCTCATATGCAATTACGGCTGTTTTCGCCTGATCTGCCGTAACGTTCTGGAATGCAATTTTAATCTGCATACGAATCCAGTCAATGTAAATGCCCTGTTTCCTCTGCGTCAAAGTCTCTCCGCAGCATACAATCGGCGTAATGCCGTGTTCAAACGCTTTTAAGACTTTTTTATTTACAGTTTCATCTGTCTCAGCAAAATACTCCCGTCTCTCAGAATGTCCGATAATCACATATTTCACGCCAGCGTCTGTCAGCATAGCCGGAGAAATTTCCCCCGTGTATGCGCCGCTTTCTTCAAAATACATATTTTCAGCGCCAATCTGGATATTTGTGCCTTCTGCAGCTTCCATTGCCGGAATAATGTCAATCGCAGGCACGCAGAATACAACGTCTGCTTCGTCATTTGCAACAAGCGGAGCCAATTCTTTCACTAATGCTTTTGCTTCGCTTGGCGTTTTATTCATTTTCCAGTTTCCTGCAATAATTTTCTTTCTTGCCATCTTACTTTATTCTCCTTTTCTCTCTGCAACAAAGCGAATCCCATGCCGCCTCCCTAATAGGCGCCATGCCCGCTTGTTCTTTGAAACTATTTTTCATTCCGTTTCCAAAAACTATCGCTTTTGCCTGTAAACGTCTTAACGATCGTTTGCAGCCGCTACGCCCGGCAGTTCTTTTCCTTCTAAAAATTCCAAAGATGCGCCGCCGCCTGTGGAAATATGGCTCATCTTATCGCCAAATCCCAACTGATTGACTGCCGCTGCGGAATCCCCGCCGCCAATAATGGTTGTCGCATCGGTTTCCGCCAATGCTTTTGCCACTGCAATCGTTCCTTTTGCAAGAACCGGATTTTCAAATACGCCCATCGGTCCGTTCCATACAACGGTCTTTGCGGATTTTACTGCATCTGCATACATTTCCGCTGTTTTTGGCCCAATGTCACAGCCCTCTTTGTCCGCCGGCATATTTTCCACTGGGTAAGTTTCCACTTCAATTTCCGCATCAATCGGGTTCGGGAAAGCTGCCACGGTTACAGAATCCACTGGAAGCAACAGCTTTTTGCCAAGTTTTTCCGCTTTTGCAATCATTTCCTTACAGTAGTCAATCTTGCTGTCGTCCACTAAAGAATTTCCGATTTCATATCCCTGCGCTTTTAAGAACGTGTACGCCATGCCGCCGCCGATAATTAAAGTGTCGCATTTCTCTAACAAATTCGAAATTACATTTAATTTATCCGCAACTTTCGCTCCGCCTAAGATAGCTACGAACGGCCTTACCGGATTTTCCACAGCGTTTCCAAGGAAATCAATTTCTTTCTGCATTAAGTATCCGACCACTGCAGTTTCTGCCAATTCCGCAACGCCGACATTTGAGCAATGCGCCCTGTGGGCGGTTCCAAATGCGTCATTTACAAAAACATCGCATAAAGAAGCAAGTTCTTTGGAGAATGCTTCGCCATTCTTCGTTTCTTCGATTCTGTAACGTGTGTTTTCCAAAAGGATTACTTCGCCGTCTTTCATTGCTTCCACTGCCGCTTTCGCATTCGGGCCAACCACTTCCGGATCTGCCGCAAATTTTACTTCCTGCCCTAACAATTCGGTCAGCCTTGCAGCTACCGGAGCCAAGGACAATTCCGGTTTCGGCTCTCCTTTCGGCTTTCCTAAATGGGAGCAGAGAATTACTTTTCCGCCGTCCGCAATTAATTTTTTAATCGTTGGAAGCGCTGCCACCAGACGGTTTTCATCTGTGATTTTGCCTTCTTTTAAAGGCACATTGAAATCGCATCTGCAAAGTACGCGTTTCCCTGCTACGCTAATATCATCTACTGATTTTTTATTTAATGACATGGGTGATTTCCTCCTTAATATTCGAATAGAAATAGAAACAAGGATCCGGCCCAAATTGACCGGACCCTTGTTGAGTCTTTGCTGTAAATATACGGCTGTGTTTCGCAAACAAAGCCTGCGGCCCACTTCGCTTTTCCACCTACAGTGAGTCTTTCACACGTCCAAAACAGCCTGTCTTTTCAAAAAGCAGTCTGCCATGCGTGTTTTGCCATAAATTCAATTATGCTAACTCTGAAAAGTATTTGATTGTACGAACCATCTGTGATGTATAGCTGTTCTCATTGTCATACCATGAAACAACCTGAACCTGTGTATTTCCGTCTTCCATCGGAGCAACCATTGTCTGTGTTGCGTCGAAGATGGAACCATAAGTGCTGCCAACGATATCGCTGGATACGATCTCATCCGTGTTATATGCGAAAGATTCCGTAGAAGCTGCTTTCATAGCGTCATTGATCTGCTCTTTCGTTACGTTTCCTTTTACTACCGCTACCAAGATCGTAGTAGAACCTGTAGGAGTAGGAACACGCTGTGCAGAACCAATCAATTTACCGTTCAGTTCAGGAATTACCAAACCGATTGCCTTAGCAGCGCCTGTTGAGTTAGGAACAATATTGCATGCGCCTGCGCGGGATCTTCTTAAATCGCCTTTTCTCTGAGGTCCGTCAAGGATCATCTGATCGCCTGTGTAAGCGTGTACCGTCGTCATGATACCGCTCATGATCGGTGCGCAGTCATTTAATGCCTTAGCCATAGGAGCCAGACAGTTTGTCGTACAGGAAGCTGCGGAAATAACGGTATCTTCCGGTTTTAATGTTGTATGGTTTACGTTGAAAACGATAGTAGGAAGGTCATTTCCTGCCGGAGCGGAAATAACAACTTTACGAGCGCCGGCTGTAATGTGAGCGGAAGCTTTGTCTTTGGATGTATAGAAACCTGTACACTCAAGAACTACGTCTACCTTTAACTCTCCCCAAGGAAGTTTAGAAGCGTCTGCTTCTTTGTAAATTGTAATCTTTTTGCCGTCAACGGTGATAGAATCTTCGCCTGCCTCTACTGTATCAGCCAATGCGTATTTACCCTGTGAAGAATCATATTTTAACAAATGAGCCAACATCTTAGGACTTGTTAAATCATTGATTGCTACCACTTCGTATCCTTCTGCATTGAACATCTGTCTGAATGCAAGACGACCAATACGGCCAAAACCATTAATTGCTACTCTTACTGCCATTTTCGTATCCTCCTGATATTGAATAATCTTATATTATTTTGTCAGTCTTGTCCTCTTCTATGCATCAACGCAGCGATCCGCTCCGACCATATGGGATTCCGTACGTCAAAGACCGGTATCGCCAAAAACAGGATTGACAAAATTTTGTCAGCAAAATCATTTTACCTAATTTATGCCAAAAATTCAAGATGTAAAAGAAAAATAATCAATATTTTTGCGAAGTGGACCAATATTTTTCAAATCTTTTACAATTTCTACCAAAAATCATGAAACCTCGTCCATATTATGCTATAATAAACTTCAAGCTTTGTTCAGAATCCGGTAACCTGCCGGCTTTTTATCCGGCTGGCTGATTCTACAAATCATCAAATATGAATAGAAAACGGAGGCTCTTTATGGCAATTTTAGCTGACTATCATTTACATACGTCACACTCCACCGATTCCGACGAACCGATGGAAAAAATGATCTTAAAAGCGATAGACCTTGGTCTTGACCAGATCTGTTTCACAGAACATATGGATATGGATTATCCTTCCGAAAAAGACGCTCCGGAGGGGGAATTTCTTTTAAATACGGATTCCTATCTGTTTGACCTGATCCGCTTCAAAGAAAAATATGCGGATAAGATCCGGGTCCTCTTTGGCGTAGAACTTGGCCTTCAGCCCCATCTTTCCAAAGAAAACGCACGCTATGTCAGAGAGCACGATTTTGATTTTGTCATCGCTTCTTCCCATGTCTGCAACGGTACAGATCCTTATCTTCCTTCTTTTTATGAAGGCCGGAGCGAAGAAGAAGCATACAGGGAATACTTTTCTTCTATCTTGGATAATTTAAAATCCTTTTCAAATTTCGATGTTTACGGACATCTGGATTATGTGGTCCGCTACGGCCCTGATAAAGATAACAACTATACTTACGAAAAATATAAAGACCTGATTGACCGGATTCTGGAAACGCTTTTGGAAAAGGAAAAAGGGATCGAGATCAATACCGGAGGCTTAAACCGCGGGCTTTCTGACCTTCATCCCTGTAAAGAAATCATAAAACGCTACCGTCTGTTAGGCGGGGAGATCGTTACCGTCGGCAGCGACGCCCACAATACAGCACGCATCGCAGATGCTTTTGGCCGCGTCAGCGAAACGCTTACGGAATGCGGCTTCAAATATTATACCGTCTTTGAAAAACGGATGCCGGAATTTCGCAAACTTTAGAGCGTGTTTGAAAAAGCGCCGTTCTTCATTCTATACGATCGTACCGCCGCCCAGCACATATTCCCCGTCATAAAAAACAACGGCCTGTCCTTTGGTAACGGCGCGCACAGGTTCGTCAAAAATGCAGCGTACCCTGTCTTCTCCCGTTTTTTCTATGATACCTGCCGCGCCTTTATGGGCATAGCGGATTTTGGCAAGTACCCTGCGGGGACGTTCCAATCCGTCCACCGACATAAAATTCAATTTTTCACAAAACAGCTCTTTGGAAAATACCTCCTCCGGTCCGCCAATCACCACTTCATTCGTATCGGGGCAGATCTTAGTGACAAACACAGGATGGCCCATGGCAAGATTTAAGCCTTTCCTCTGCCCGATCGTATAATGGGTAATGCCTTTATGCTCTCCCAAAATCTCGCCGGATTTTGTCACAAAGTTTCCGGGGCCCGGTACTCTGGCTCCTGCTTCTCTTTCAATAAAAGCCGCATAGTCATGATCCGGTATAAAACAGATTTCCTGACTGTCCGGTTTATCGGCAATGGGCAGTCCTGCCGCCGCCGCCATCTTTCTGACTTTCTCCTTTTCATATTCCCCTAAAGGCATCAGCGTATGGGAAAGCTGATACTGGGTCAGGTTGTAGAGCGCGTAAGTCTGATCCTTCGCCGCCGTTACGGAACTGCGCAGTGCAAATCTTCCGTTTGGAAACTTTTCTATTCTGGCATAATGTCCGGTGGCAATAAAGTCCGCGCCGATCTCTAAGCTGCGTTTTAATAAAGATTCCCATTTTACATAACGGTTACAGGCAATACAAGGGTTTGGCGTCCTTCCTTTTAAATACTCCTCCACAAAGTAATCCATAACCTTTTCTTTAAATTCCTTTTTAAAATTCATGACATAATAAGGAATATCCAGTTTTTCCGCTACCTTTCTTGCATCCTCTACGGCAGAGAGTCCGCAGCATCCCCCATTCTCCGAAATATCACAAAAATCTTCATCCTGCCAGACCTGCATGGTCACTCCGATCACATCATATCCCTGTTCTTTTAAAAGCAGAGCCGCTACGGAAGAATCCACCCCTCCCGACATTCCTACTACTACCTTGCTTTTCTTCATTTTTATCCTCTCTGCATGCTTCAGCACACCTTAGTGTATTGTCCCGTTGCTATTTGGCAAAACTACGCCGGATATTCGTTCACCTGCAAGGCAGATTTTCAACGGCGCAGCGGTGGCTACGACCAGAAAATCTAACGCCGCAGATGGACGAATAGACAAGTAAGTTTCTAATTATCAACGAAACAAGACACCGGTCCACATTTGAAAGCATACTTCAAACTTCCGGTCATGCCGCTCTACGGCACAAACAATCCCAATTTAATACTCTTCCTCCGGCTCTTCTTCTCCTTCATGGATATCAGACTTTGGTTTTTGTAGCCCTTCTATTTCAATATGGTTTTTTTGGGCATAATCCCAAAGCGCTGCATGAATTGCTTCTTCCGCAAGGAGAGAACAATGAACCTTCACAGGCGGTAATCCGTCCAATGCCTCCATTACAGCCTTATTGGTCACTGCAAGCGCCTGCTCCACTGTCTTTCCTTTTACCAGTTCCGTCGCCATACTGCTGGTAGCGATCGCCGCGCCGCATCCAAAGGTCTTAAATTTGCAGTCCTGTATCACCCCATTTTCATCAATATCCAGATACATTCTCATAATATCGCCGCATTTGGCATTTCCGACCGTCCCCACGCCGCTCGCTTCCTCTATTTCTCCCATATTCCTTGGATTGGAAAAATGGTCCATTACCTTTTCACTATACATATTCGTCCTCATTTCTGCACGGCTTTTTATACGAATCCGTCAAGCGCAGATTTGCAGTCGCCGTACAGACGCAAACCTGTTTCTCACACCTTTTAGGACTTTTATACCTCTATTCCGCCATTTCCTTCTGTCTTTTGGTTCCGTTCTTCCTTTTTATCTTTACAACAAACCTTCCTTTTTCTTACAAAAGTCCTCATAAAGCGGCGACATGGCGCGGAGTCTTTCTATGATCTCCTTTATACAGTCTACCGTCCTGTCCATTTCTTCCATTGTATTTTCCTCCGATACGGTAAGCCGTAAAGAGCCGTGCGCCGTTTCATGGGCAAGCCCGATCGCAAGAAGTACATGAGAAGGATCCAAAGATCCGGAAGTACACGCCGAACCGCTGGACGCACAGATTCCCTTCATGTCCAGCATGATCAGCAGGGATTCTCCTTCTATAAACTGAAAGCTGAAATTCACGTTATTAGGCAGCCTTTTCTTTTCGTCGCCGTTCAACCGGCAGTAAGGAATTTCTTTTTTTATCCTTTCTATCAGACGGTCCCTAAGCGCAATTTCTTTTTTTGTCTTTTCCTCCATTATGGCAAACGCTCTCTTTACCGCCGCTGCAAGCCCTACGATCCCCGGGACGTTTTCCGTTCCCGCACGTCTTCCTCTCTCCTGCTGGCCTCCGTGTATAAAGGAACGGGTTTTGATTCCTTTCCTGATATATAAAAAGCCTGTCCCCTTCGGTCCGTTTAACTTATGTCCGCTGGCGGAAAGCATATCGATATGGTATTCGTCCACATCGATCGGGATCTGCCCGTACGCCTGCACCGCATCCGTGTGAAAAAGAATCCCTTTTTCTTTTGCAATTTCCCCAATCTCTTTCACCGGCTGTATGGTTCCGATCTCGTTATTGGCAAACATGACCGTGATCAGTATGGTATCGGGACGAACCGCCGCTTTTAACTCCTCTATTTTGAGGATCCCGTTCTCGTCCACCCCAATATAAGTGACCTCAAATCCCTTTTGCTCCAAATATTTACAAGTATGCAGTACCGCATGATGTTCGATCGCAGACGTGATAATATGCCTGCCTTTAGAAGCGTAAGCCTCTGCCGTCGCTTTGACCGCCCAGTTGTCCGCCTCCGAACCGCCTGCTGTAAAATAAATTTCGTTAGGCTCCGCCCGTAAGCTTTCCGCAATCGTCTCTCTTGCCTGACTAACCGCTTTTTTTGCCTGCGTTCCTAACGAATAAATGCTGCTGGCGTTCCCATAATACTCCGTAAAATAGGGCGTCATCGCCTCCACTACTTCCGGCGCCGTCTTTGTGGTCGCCGCATTATCTAAATAAATGACCTTTTCCATATTGGTTTGTCTCCTCTTTAATTCCTAGTATGTTAGTAAGGATTGCACAGTTTCAATATATCATCCTTGTACTGTTCTGTCAACAATCCGCCCCGCATATAATTATCAATAATTCCATCAACTGTCTGCTTTACCCAGACAGCCAAGGTGAACCTATGCGCATACGAAATTCTCTTATCAAAGGTACTCTTGTCCTAACCCTTACCGGACTTGTCAGCCGCCTGATCGGCTTTTTTTATCGTATTTTTTTAAGCCATGTATTTGGAGAAGAAGGAATGGGTATTTATCAGCTCATTTCTCCCGTTATGGTATTATCCTATTCCATAAGCTGTTCCGGTATCCAGACCGCGATCTCCAAATTTGTGGCAAGCGAACCTACCACAAAAGACTATAAAACTTCTCTCCGTGTTTTATATACGGGGATCCTATTGTCCTGCGCCCTCGCTTTTCCGTGCGCGATATTTATCTACCGGTATTCTGATTTCTTAGCCGCAAATATACTTTTGGAGATCCGCTGCGCGCCGCTCTTACGGATCTTCGCGCTCTCCCTGCCTTTCGGCGCACTGCATTCCTGCATCAACGGTTATTATTACGGAATCCAGAAAACCTCCGTCCCGGCCATCACACAGCTTGCAGAACAGCTTGCACGGGTCATATCCGTATACGGCATTTATCATATTTTCCGCATGAGAAACCAGACGCCTGCCATTGCGCTCGCCCTTGTGGGGCTTTTGATTGGAGAGGCCGTTTCTTTTCTGATCTCCGCAGTCATGGTATTTATGCGGTTTTCTGCAAAATATCTGGGGACTTGTCTGGCCAAAACCGCCTCCGTTTATCTTCTGTCCCCTTCCAAAAAAGTGTTCTCTACTGCCAAAGATATCCTTTCTTTGTCTGTTCCTTTGAGCGCCAACCGGATTGTTGTAAATATCCTGCAGAGCATAGAAACGATCTATATCCCTTCTATGCTTCAAGTATATGGCCTGACCAATTCCGGTGCGCTGAGCATATACGGTATTTTAAGCGGAATGGCTCTCCCTCTCATTCTGTTTCCCAGCGCGCTGACAAACTCCATTGCCGTCCTTTTGCTCCCGATTATTTCTGAAGCGGAAATGAGCGGTAACTATCTTAAAATAAAAAAAGCGGTAGATAAATCCATCCTCTACTGCTCTGTATTCGGCGCCTTTTGTACCGTTTCATTTTTATTCTTCGGCCGCCCTCTCGGGAACCTGCTCTTTAACAGTGCGGCTGCAGGTTCGTTTATTTTAACGCTCAGCTTTATCTGCCCGTTTTTATATATTTCCTCTACCATGTCCAGCATCCTCCATGGTCTGGGAAAAGCCGGAATCACCTTTTTGTGTAACGTATTAGGACTCGTTGTCCGCTTGTTCTTTGTCTTTTTCTTTATTCCCCGCTTTGGGATCAAAGGCTACATGTGGGGGCTTTTAGTCAGTCAGCTCACCATGACCTTCTTTGAGATCGCTGCCGTAAAATATTACGCCCGCAGACATTAGAAAACATTCTCCATGTTTTCAGTCATGGGGAATTGTTTTACATTTTTCAAAAATTGTTCACAATCGCTTTTCTTGCGCTTTCTTTTTATTTATATTATAATAAAATTGTTTTTGGCAAAGCTCCATATTTCAAAAACGAATCATAGTACAAAGGAGTTTCTAAAATGTCATTTGAATTTATAAAAAAACTGCCCACACCGGACGAGATTCGAAACGAATATCCTGTTCCTGAAAAATTGGCAGCGTTAAAAGAAGAACGGGATAAAGAAATACGTAAAGTGATCACCGGAGAAAGCAGTAAATTTCTCGTTATCATCGGTCCCTGTTCCGCCGACAACGCGGATTCCGTATGCGATTATGTGTCCCGCCTAGGCAGATTAAATGAAAAGGTAAAAGACAAGCTGATCCTGATTCCGAGAATTTATACCAATAAGCCCCGCACTACGGGAGACGGCTATAAAGGCATTATCCATCAGCCTAATCCCGAAAAAGGCGAAGATTTTCTCGGCGGTCTGATTGCCATGCGGAAAATGCATATCCGCGCTATTGAAGAATCGGGGCTTACCGCCGCGGATGAAATGCTCTATCCTGAAAATTACCGCTACGTTTATGACATTTTATCCTACGTCGCTATAGGCGCCCGTTCTGTGGAAGACCAGCAGCACCGTTTGACCGTCAGCGGCTTTGACGTACCGGCAGGCATGAAAAACCCTACCAGCGGCGACTTCTCCATTATGTTAAATTCTGTCTATGCCGCGCAGCATCCCCACTCTTTTATCTATCGGGGCTGGGAGGTCAATACGACGGGAAACGAACTTGCCCATACGGTACTGCGTGGTTCGGTAAATAAATACGGCAGAAGCCTTCCCAATTACCATTACGAAGACTTAAATACGCTCCTTACCCTTTATAACGAAAGGGATTTAAAAAATCCTGCCTGTATCATCGATGCCAATCACAACAACTCTAACAAGCAGTTTGAACAGCAGATCCGCATCGTAAAAGAAGTAATGCATTCCCGTAAGCTGAATGCGGATATCCATAGTCTCGTCAAAGGCGTAATGATTGAAAGTTATCTGGAAGAAGGCTGTCAGAAAGTGGGCGGAGGCGTATACGGAAAATCCATCACCGACCCCTGCCTTGGCTGGGAAGACAGTGAACGCCTTATCTATGATATTGCGGATTACGAATAGAATAATCGTAACGGCCGGTATTGCCGTCTTTCAAAATAAAAAGAAAGTACGTTTCCGATTTTTCCAATCTAAAACGCACTTTCTTTTTATTTATGAATTATCAATACATAACTGTGCCGGTACATTTAGCAGAATGTAATCAGGTCAGTGCATTAGTGTCTTGTCTCGTTGATATTTGGTAAAGCTCCGCAGGATATTCGTTCACCTGCAAGGCAGATTTTCGACGGCGCAGCGGTGGCTGCGACTAGAAAATCTAACGCCGCAGATGGGCGAATAGACAAGCAGGTTTGACCAATTATCAACAAGACACTAGCTTCTAGGATGGGCCTTGGCATAGACTTCCCTTATCCTGTTATGGCTCATATTCGCATAAATCTGGGTTGTGGAAATATCCGAATGCCCCAGCATCTCCTGCACGCTTCTCAGATCCGCCCCGTTTTCCACCAAATGCGCCGCAAAGGAATGCCGCAGTGTATGCGGGGTAATGTCCTCCGTAATCCCCGCTTTTTTTGCATAAAACTTGATCAGTTTCCAAAACCCCTGCCTGCTCATAGCCTGCCCGGAGCAGTTTACAAATAAAGCGTCCGATTCTTTATTTTCCACCATCGCATCTCTTGCGCCGTCAAAATAACATAAAAGCGCATGTTTTGCTTCTTTCCCAAAAGGAATGATCCTCTCTTTATTTTCGTCTCTGCAGATGATAAAACCCATCTGCAGATTCACATCCGTAACCTTTAAATTAATGATCTCGGTAACCCTGATCCCTGTAGCGTACAAAAGTTCTAGCATGGCCTTATCGCGCACTTCCTTCGGACTGTTTCCTTTGGGCTGCTCTAAAAGGCGCACCACATCTTCCATCGCCATGATCTCCGGCATCTTCTTTTCGATTTTTGGAGCTTTCAGCGATACGGAAATATCTTCCCGTACCATCCCTTCCTTCCTTAAAAAACCAAAAAACGCTTTGATAGAAGCAATATTTCTTGAAATAGTAGCTGCTGCAAACTGATTTTCCTTCAAATAGAGAATATATGCGTTCAAATCATCAACCGTGATCTCATTCACTTCGCAAATCTGTTTTTCTCCTAAGTACTTCCTGACTTTATTCAAGTCTCTTTTGTATGACATTTCTGTATTGTTGGATGTTTTCTTTACATCATGCATATATGCTATAAACGCATCTATCGCCTTCTCCATCTAACCAGTGCCCTTCCTCATAAGGTATTTATGTTAATTAATGCTGACAATCTTCATTATAATAAGAATTCGTAATAAAAGCAATGGATATTTTCCCCCAATTCAGCAGATTTACGGGATTTTTCAAGACAAATACAACATATCCGGTTCCTCTGCTTTACGAGCTACTACATATAGAATTTAGCGTTTAAAAAAAATTTAACAACTTCGTAACAATATATGGGTTTACATAACATTCCATAAGACATCCAATTATGACAACTCCCAAAATAACTTGAAATTGTATGAATTTACGCAGTAAAAATTGCTTTTTGCTGCCATAATAAACTTCTTTGCAGCGATCCGGATAATACAGTATCATGCACATTCTATAACACCAGTAGATCAGGAATACCCCGCATGGTATCAGCAACAGTTGATGGGGCAGCATACTTCCCAAAAAAAGTAAGATCCCTTTCGTCCCATATCGTATCCCTGCACCCGCCATAAAAATCCCGGCCGCAAAACCAATCCAGCTAATGTAAAGATAAATTCCCAAAAGTCCCAGATAAGTTGAAGAAATGACCGCAAGAAAGACTGCTTCCCCAATCCTCCGTCTGCATAAAAACCAAAAATATTCTCCGTAGTTGATCTGTACCTGCTTCATACACATCAGCATATAATCTCCTAAAAATCCGCTTTTGTCTATCAGCTCCGTTTTCCAAAAATTAGTGCCGAATATCCCTAAAAGAAAACAGCCCGCAAAAAGAAATATCCATAATTTGGGTATATTTTCTTTATTATTCTCTTTCATGTCCCTCCCTTCTGCGGCAATACCACACCCGCCCGATCCGAAAATGCTTTTCCGGCTTCTTAATTATATGCCTTATTTTCCAAAAAATACAAAAAGAGCATCGCTCAATCATCCCATTTTGATGATTTTGCAATGCCCTTTATTTGGGAAAAAGTAAAATAAATCCGATGCCCCGTTAATAGTCGCCCTGTCTTTGCAGCATCGTTACGGTGTACAAAATTTATTTTTATAACTCATGATCGCCGAAATAGTTTTGGAATCTTCAATCTTTCCTTCATAGATCATCTGGCACAGTTCCTCTACTTCATACGCCTCTACATGGATAAATTCATCTTCGTCCAGCTTCTGGCTGCCGGGTTGTAACCGGTCCGCCACATAAATATCTATTTTTTCATTGCAGAACGCCACCGTCGTCCGTATGGAGATAAGAAGTTCCAAATGATCGGAATCATAGCCCGTTTCTTCCTTCAATTCTCTCGCCGCAGCATCCTTTGTAGGCTCGGATACGGAATTTAAGCCTCCTGCCGGTATTTCAAGAGTATATCTGTCGAGGGCGTTCCGGAACTGGCGGACCATAAGTATCTTTCCGTCCTCCATGACCGGCACTACTGCCGCTGCGCCCTTATGCCCGATAAAATCCCACTCCACCACATTGCCATTCGGTACCTGTACGGTGTCTTTATAAAAATCAATAATACTGCCCTGATAAACGAGCCTTCTGCCTAGCCTTTTGAACTCTTCCATATTTACCTCCATGCCGGAGCCGTTTTTGCGAAGCCGCGAGCCAAATTTCAAATTCGGCTCTGCAATTTCGAGCTTGTGGCTCCGGCACAAACTCGTAGTTGAAAAATCAGCACATCGGTGTGATTTTCCAACCTTGCTCCCATCTGTCCGCTTTAGCGGACGTACAAATCAAGTTTATGGATAACGGTTTTATAGCGTCTTTAAAAAATTCTCCATTCTGTCCAAACCTTTTTCTATCTGTTCCATGCTGATTGCATAAGAAAGACGAATATGTTCAGGAAATCCAAAATCATTACACGGCACTACCGCAACAGAATAGTCTTCCAGAAGAATTTCCGCAAGCCTCGCCGTCGTACCGATTTTTTCTCCCTTATACTCTCTTTCCAGCGCCTGCTTTGTATCTACGAAGACGTAAAATGCTCCCTTAGGCTCTAATGTGCTTACATAAGGCATTTGAGAGATATGTTCATACATATATCTGCGGCGCTTATCAAATTCATCTCTCATAATATCTACCGTTTCCTGCGGACCATCCAGCGCTTCTACCGCCGCTTTCTGCGCAATAGAATTCGGATTAGAGGTTGCATGGGACTGGATAGAACCCATCAGCTTTGCAATTTCTCTGGAAGATCCGGTATACCCTACCCTCCAGCCTGTCATGGCATAGCTTTTGGACAGACCGCTGCATGTAATCGTTCTTTTATAGATCTCATCGTTAAATGACGCGATGCTGATATGCTTCTCGTCTCCATAGATCAGATATTCGTACATTTCATCCGCTACTACATAAATATCATGCTTTACGACAACGTCTGCAATGGCCCTAAGTTCCTCTTCATGATAAATCATTCCTGTCGGATTGCTTGGCGTATTGATAATAAGCGCTTTCGTTTTATCCGTGATCGCGCTTTCGATCTGCGCCGCCGTCACTTTATATCCGTTTTCTTTTTCACCTATAATAAATACCGGTACACCGTCTGATAATTTCACCATTTCCGGATAACTCAGCCAATAGGGAGCCGGAATGATCACTTCATCGCCAGGATTCAGAATCACGTCAAAAACGTTGGATAATGCATGTTTCCCTCCGTTACTGATCACAATTTGTTCCGGTTTATAAATAAGACCGTTAAACTCTTTAAACTTCTTACAAATAGCTTCTTTTAACTCATTTGTGCCCGATGCGGGCGTATATTTGGTAAAACCGTCCTTGATTGCTTCAATCGCAACATCGCATACATTGTCAGGCGTATTAAAATCCGGTTCTCCCGCTCCAAATCCCACTACGTCGATTCCCTTGGCCCTAAGCTCTTTTGCTTTCGCCGTAATTGCCAATGTTGATGAAGGCTTAACAGCCTGTGCTTTTTTTGATAACGTTAATGCCATATGGAACTCCTCCATTATCTTTTCTGTGAATAACAGATATATTTTTCATTCCGATCTGTCTTGCATAATCGTATACAATCATACACACTTTGTTCATTCTACTACAAGAACTATCCCAGCACAAGATTTTTTACCAATTTTAAAAAAATTTTTTCATTATTTTTTGACTGCGTTTCGGATCTATCTCCCTGCTCCAGAATCACTTCCACGGATTTTTTTCACCAAGTCCTATATTGATCAGTTCTCCTACCTGACTATCCAGATTATCGTCCGCTTTGTAAGCTTTCAGCATATGGATCAGATTTTCTTCTCTTTCGTCCTTCGGATGATAATCGCTTAAAAGATCTAACACTTTTATACGCAGCTCCTCAATATTTGTATAATCCGCCGGAAAAATAATACCTGAAAGATTTACGATCAGGCCTAATCCATAGCCGCACTCATAATTCCCGAGTATTAAATTGGTTTTATTCTTACATTTGATATTGATCGCCTGTCTTGCTAACATCAGTACCATCCTTCTCCTCCATCGTATGCAAATTACAAAGATAAGATCTTTTGCAGATCTATCTGTTTAAAAGTTACCGATATATAAAATAAAATAGTGGAGAGCCTGAAATGATTTCAAACTCTCCACTCATACGCTATTTACAGTCTGCTATATAAGCAACGTTATCACTACGCTTATTTTGCATAATCAATAACGCGAGACTCCCTTATAACATTAACCTTTATCTGACCCGGATACTCTAGCTCTGCTTCGATCTGTTTGGAAATGTCACGAGCTAACAGCACCATATCAGCATCGGAAATCTGTTCCGGAACTACCATAACGCGAATCTCTCTACCTGCCTGAATAGCAAAAGATTTATCTACACCTTTGAAATTGTTTGTAATATCTTCTAATTGTTTTAATCTGCTAGTATATGTTTCTAAAGTTTCCCTTCTAGCGCCCGGTCTTGCCGCAGATATCGTATCTGCTGCTTGTACAATACATGCGATGAGTGACTGCGGTTCTACGTCCCCATGGTGAGATTCCACTGCGTTGATAACGACAGCCGATTCTTTATATTTTCTACAAAGCTCTACACCAAGCTGGATATGGGAACCTTCCATCTCATGATCTACAGCTTTACCAATATCATGTAATAAGCCCGCCCGCTTGGAAATTCTGACATCCAAGCCCATCTCAGCCGCCAGCAGACCAGATAACTGCGCCACTTCAATGGAATGCTTTAATGCATTTTGACCATAGCTGGTTCTGAATTTCATCTTGCCGAGTAAACGAATAAGCTCAGGATGAATACCATGCACGCCAACTTCCAATGCTGCGGATTCCCCTTCTTCTTTAATCATTACTTCGACTTCCTTCTGCGCCTTTTCTACCATTTCTTCAATTCTTGCCGGATGGATACGTCCGTCAACAATCAATTTTTCAAGCGCAATTCTGGCAACCTCACGGCGGATCGGATCAAATCCTGAAAGAATCACCGCTTCCGGCGTATCGTCTATAATCAGATCGACACCTGTCATCGTTTCGAGAGTGCGGATATTACGTCCTTCTCTACCGATGATTCGTCCTTTCATTTCGTCGTTTGGCAGTTGTACTACGGAAATGGTAGTCTCCGATACATGATCGGCCGCGCATTTTTGGATCGCAGTCACTACATATTCCTTTGCCTTTTTGTCTGCTTCTTCTTTTGCCCTACTCTCAACTTCCTTGATCATAACGGCAGCTTCATGTTTCACTTCATCTTCAACAATTTTCAATAAATAATCTTTTGCTTGTTCGGAGGTCAGTCCTGAGATTCTTTCAAGTTCCTGTAATCTTTGCTCATTTAACTTGGCTACTTCGTCTTTCTGCTTATTTAAAGCATCCTCTCTTGCAGCCAAACCTGCTTCCTTCTTTTCAATAGCCTCTGCTTTCTTATCAATGTTCTCTTCTTTCTGCTGGACACGTCTTTCGTAACGCTGCGCCTCCGCTCTCCGTTCTTTGATCTCTTTATCCAATTCGTTCTTTGTACGAATGGATTCTTCCTTCACCTCGAGCAGGGACTCACGTTTCTTCGTCTCCGCAGTTTTAAGAGCTTCATCAATAATCTCTCTTGCCTTATCCTCCGCGTTTCCGATCTTGGACTCTACTACCTTTTTACGGTAATTGATCGCAATCAGCGCAGACACAGGAACAGCAACGAGAAGAGTTATGGCTACTGCTAATAAAATCTGCCATATGTGCATGTACAGGAGCACCTCCTTATTTAGTTTTCATTGTTCAATATCTATAATAGAACACCTATGTAAGACATTCTAACTAGCGATTTTACAACACTTAAATTTTAAACTGAAAAAGGAGTTATGTCAAGTAGTTTAACGAAAGCAGGAAAAGGAATTTGAAAAAACAACAGTTTAACAAATTTCCGTATTCATGACCTTTCTGACCAGATCGCCGGAAAAACCCCTGCGCATCAAGAATGCATAGACTCTGCGCTGTTCCTTAATATCGGCAGTTTTTTCAAAATAATGTTTTTTTTCCAAAAGGGCACGGATCATCTCTTCTTCATTTCCTTGTAAGCCCATAAGCTCTAATTTTTCCCATTGTTTTTCTATGCGCGCCTTGTCTATGCCTTTTTTTAACAAGTCTTGAAAAATACGCTGCCTGCTTTTATTTTCCATATGATATTCTATATAAGCCGCCGCATATCTGTCGTCATCTATGTAATGATATGACTTTACATAGGAAACTGCTTCTTCTATCGCCTCTTTTGGATATTCTCCCTGCTTTAATTTATCCCTCAATTGCTTTTCCGTATAATCTTTATTTTCTAAAAGTTTCATACTGCGCATTTTAGCTCTTTTAGGAAGGACCAAAGCTGTCAGTTCGCTATATACTTCAGCGGTGATCTCCTTATCTTTTTCCACAGAATATTTACGCAGTTCGCCTTTGTAAAGAACAAAGGCAAAACTGCCATCTATAAAAACTCTGCACCGTGACTTTGTCAGTTCCACAATATCCGTTACGATCATGCCTCTTCACCCTTTTTTGCCGATTTGGATGTTTTTGTCTCCGATCCTGCTTTGGTTTCCGACTTGGCTGTGCTTTCCTCTTTATCCTCAACTAAGCCAAACTGCGCCCTTACTTTTTGTTCGATCTCATCACAGACCGCCGTATTTTCTTTTAAATAGTTTTTGGCGTTCTCACGTCCCTGACCTATCTTATTTCCTTCGTACGCATACCATGCGCCGCTTTTATTAACAATTCCGTTATCCGCAGCCAGATCTAAAATATCCCCGACTTTAGAAATTCCCTCTCCGAACATAATATCAAACTCGGCTTCTTTAAAAGGAGGCGCTATCTTATTCTTTACTACTTTCACTCTCGTTCTGTTGCCGACCACGTCCCCGCTTTGCTTTAAAGATTCTATCCGGCGTACATCCAAACGCACGGAAGAATAAAATTTTAATGCCCGGCCGCCCGTCGTTGTCTCAGGATTCCCAAACATAACGCCTACTTTTTCCCTAAGCTGGTTGATAAATACAACCGTACAGTTTGATTTGCTGATCACCGCCGTCAGTTTACGGAGCGCCTGCGACATCAGACGCGCTTGAAGTCCCACATGGGAGTCTCCCATATCCCCGTCTATCTCCGCCTTAGGGACAAGCGCTGCCACAGAATCCACGACTACGATGTCTATCGCCCCCGAACGAACCATAGTTTCCGTAATCTCTAAAGCCTGTTCCCCGTTATCCGGCTGGGATATATAGAGATTATCCACATCTACTCCTATATTTTTCGCATAAGCAGGATCCAACGCATGTTCCGCATCTATAAAACCGGCGATCCCCCCTCTTTTTTGTACTTCCGCTACCATATGGAGCGTTACCGTAGTCTTACCGCTGGACTCGGGTCCATATATCTCTATGATCCTTCCTTTAGGAATCCCGCCAAGCCCAAGAGCAATATCAAGACTTAAGGATCCCGTTGGTATCGTTTCAACATTCATTTGTGCCGAAGGATCTCCCAACTTCATAACAGCGCCTTTACCATACTGCTTTTCTATCTGCACCAATGCCGCATCCAATGCTTTCAACTTTTCATCTTTTTCCATATTTTTGTCTCCTTTTAGTAAGAACTTATGCCTAAGAGTCATGTTCTCAAAGTACACTCTCTGTCAGGTATATTCCCAGACTGACTCGTTTCCTTCGCCGTTCCCGGTCTATATAAAGGACTGTCGTCCTGAATTTTTATGTAAGAACATATTCTCTTGAACATTTGTTCTTTATGATATGATATTAAAACATCTGTTCGTCTTTGTCAAGTCTGTTTCCCGTTTTATTTCCTATCCTACCGTCATGCCAAAACCTTACTTTTTTACACTCCCTCCTGATCCATGATTCCGCTTTGCAGAATCATGGATCAGAATAAGAAATGCCATATGAAAGCGAACAAGTTCGTTTAGACATTTCTCGGTGTGATGAAAGTCTGCAAAGCAGACTTAGAAATTCTCTTCACACTTGCCCCCAAAGTTACCATGTTAAGCTCAAAAACGGTAAGAACGGTAATATTAACTTCTCTGACATTGCTTTTCCATTATACAACATTTAGTGTCCAATAAACCGCCCTCAATACCATCACCTCTTTCTTTTTTCCTCTTTCCGATTTGCTTTGAAATGTTGGCTGATGCGCCGGAAATGCAAAGCAGATATGAATCAGATAGCCTTACTCTACCATGTTACGCGGATAAAAACAACCACAATTTTTTATTTCCGGAATATTCCGGAAACATTTCCAATCCTATTCCCAAAATGTGAATAAAATTTATTGATTCTTTCCAAAATAAAGATACCATTTAAAAAGGGTAAAAAATTAAATGATTTATTTAATTTGGGATTTATACCGGAATTACCGGTAATTATTCTCTAATAATGTTTTTAACTATATTTAAAATACAAAGGATGAATGAGGCATTCCCACATACTGCATCAATGTTCCACCTAAATCAAAAACAGTTTTTCCTCCAAATGTCTGAAAAAGATTATTTAGCAGATACATAAACCGCTGTCGGGGAGCCCGCCATAAAGGCAACTCCCCGACTTTCCCTATAATTTTTTCAGATATTTTTCATAATCCTTATAAGTGACCGTATACCAGCCGCCGTCAATATTGATGCCTACTTCAAGGCCGAGAGGCGTAAAAAATACGATTCCCATGGTATCTGAGTTTAAGTACTCTACGACTTCCTGATCGGACAAAATATCCACATACCCGTCCGCATCATTCTGCTCCTGATTCCTCCTTCTAAATTCCACTGCAAATTCGTCGTCCATATTGATGATGCTGGAATTGTCCAATATAACGCCGTTCTCTATATCTATGTTGATAGAATACAGGTATGCGATACCGGACCCGTTTGCAAAACCGCGCTCGGAAAAAACCACGCTTATTTTCTCTTCATCCATATAAGTCACATAGCCGTAGGCATCCATTTCAAAGGAATCGTCCTCATAAAAATATCCTTCTTCGTCATATTCTTCAAAACTTTCGACCCAGAACTGTATCTCTTTAAATATGGATTCGTTAATCTGCTCCAAATTCGGAATATTTTCCCCTTCAAGCTGGGGATACATCGCATAAATATCAACATATTCATAATCCGTATCGTATTCGTAAGACTTCCACGACACCGAATAATCAAGATCCGTCCTTACCGCATCCTCCAATCCCTCATAATACTCCTTATTCGTATCCTTATAGGGATCGGTCTCCTTATGATAACCGTCATAGCCATAGTCGTCGTCATAATAATCTCTATAAAAATCATCCGGAAAATCATAATCATAGCCAAAGTCATAGTCGTAACCGTACTCGGATTCCGGCTCTGATTCCGTTTCCGGCTCTGTATCGCCTTCCGCATACCTATAGTGATAATCAAAATCAAAGTCAAAATCGTCCTTGTTTTTGTTGTTCCTGTCCTTCATATTGGCAACGGTTTTTTCCGTCTGCAAAGATTTATCCACTATCCTGTATCCCAGCCAGCAGACTGATAGGGCCATGATAACCCCCACTACGGCTATTGCGCTTACAACGCCGATCACCCAGCCGTTATCGTTTCTTTTCGGTACCCTCGGATCATAATTATTATTCATCTTTATACCCCATGTCCGCTTTGGCGGACTTAAATTTAATAGTTGAAAGTACATTTCTTTCAGCCTTATATGCTTCAGCGCATATGCCGACCAAACTTATCCCCATGATTCCGCTCTGCAGAATCCCACCATGTAATAACAGTCAGCCGGATCTGTCTTTATTCGTCCTTCGCCGTTTCCCTATATTCCAAAATGCATTTCCGCATCAAAGTCAATGCGCTCGCCACCGCATTTTCCCTGACCTTCATCCGGCTGCCTGAAAATTGATATTTCTCCACCCGTATCTTTCCCTTTACATTACAGGCGATATATACCAGACCTACCGGCTTTTGCCCGCTGCCGCCTTTAGGTCCCGCGATCCCTGTGGTAGCTACCGCTACGTCCGCATTTGCGGAAATAGCCGCCCCCTTCGCCATCTCTTCCGCTGCTTCACTGCTGACGGCGCCAAACTCTTCCAGCGTTCCTTTCTTTACTCCTAAAATATTACGTTTGGCTTTATCGGAATAAGTAATATAACTCACTTTAAGGCTTTCGGATACTCCGGACACGTTGATCAGCCTTGCGGCAAGCATACCTCCCGTACAAGACTCAGCCGTGGCAACGGTAAGTTTTTCTTTTTGAAGCAGTTTTACCACCGCTCTTTCCAAAGTAACTTTCTCTTTTGATGTATAGACATGGCTGCCAAAGCGCTTTTTTAATTCCTCCACGACCGGTTTCGTCATCCGCTTTGCCTCTTCCTTCGCATCTGCCAAAGCGGTGACCCGAAAATGCACCTCTCCGGTTTTTGCATAAGTAGCGATGGTCGGATTCGTCTGGGCGCCAATCAGGTCCTTGGCCATCGTTTCCGCCTGACTTTCTCCTATCCCGCATACTTTCACCGTTTTCGAAAAAATCACTCCCGGCTGCAACGCTTTCAAATACGGAACAATGCTTTCTTCAAACATCGGCACTAATTCCCCCGGCGGTCCCGGAAGAAGGATCATACATTTTTGATCTTTTTCCATGATAAGCCCCGGCGCCGTTCCGTTAGGATTGTTTACAACCACCGCTCCCTCCGGCACCATAGCCTGTTTCCAGTTATTTTCCGTCGGATTCATACCTCTTTTAGTAAAAAATCCCTGTATCTGCATCTTGACGGCAAGATCCAGAAACAAATGCCTTTCCCATACTTTTGCCGCCGTTTCCTTCGTCAGATCGTCCTCTGTAGGACCCAATCCGCCCGAAAGGATCACAATATCCGCTCTGTCCGCCGCTGCCCTGATCGCCGCAGACAGTCTCTCTTCGTTATCCCCTACCACGCTTTGGTAATAACAGGACAAACCAAGTCCGGCACATTTTTCCGCAAGATATGCCGCATTCGTATTTACGATATTTCCAAGCAGCAGCTCCGTCCCCACCGAAATCAATTCCACAACCATACTCTTTTGCCCGCCTTTCTTTCAGCGTTTATTTCGTTTCTTTCATAACGTCCTTATTTTTCACAAGATAGTCGATCAAAGACACCACTGTAAGAATCAGCGCGGCCCACATAACGGCCGCCGTCAACAATGAAATCGTCTCAATGTCCGCAATCATCAGACAAATCATCACCATTTGGAACGTGGTCTTAAATTTCCCCCAATAGCTTGCTGCAATAACGACTCCGTTATCCGAAGCGATCAGTCGGAAACCGCTGATGATAAATTCACGGCTGATGATCACGATGACCATCCATGAAGCAAGCTTTCCCATATCTACCAGACAGATCAGCGCCGCGCAGACTAAAAGTTTATCCGCCAAAGGATCCATAAATTTTCCAAAATTTGTAACTAAATTATACTTTCTGGCAATCTTCCCGTCTAAAAGATCCGTTAAACTGGCTATGATAAAAATGGCAAGCGCGATCCACTTAGAAGTTTCTCCCGCATAATCCGTCAACAGGAAAAAAACAAAAAACGGAATCATAACCACTCTGAAAATCGTTAATTTATTCGGTAAATTCATGATATATCTCTCCAATCAAATCATATTCATAAGACCCGGTCACACGCACTTTGACAAAATCTCCCGTCATTAACGTCTCTTCGGTATGGATGAAAATATAACCGTCTACATCTGGAGCATCTTTGTAGGTTCTGCCCACATAAGCATCCTCATCGGCGACCTTCCCCTCTACCATGGCCGTAACCACTTTCCCCGTCATTCTTTCAGCCAGTTCGAAAGCGATCTCCTGCTGCAGCTCCATGATCTCATCCCTGCGCGCGTTTTTTACATCCTCCGGAATCTGTCCCTCCATCTGCGCCGCCGGAGTATCTTCTTCCGGCGAATAAGTAAAAACGCCGAGACGGTCAAATTCCATCTCGTTGATAAATTCCATCACTTCCTCATGTTCTTCCTCGGACTCTCCCGGAAACCCTGTGATCAGCGTCGTCCGAAGACAGATATCCGGTATCTCCTCACGAAGCTTTCCGATAACGGCCCGCAGCGTCGCCTTATCGGTCTTACGCCCCATTCTTTTCAAGACCCTGTCCGAAGCGTGCTGTATCGGCAGATCCAGATAATGACAAACCTTTTCTTCCTTCTTTATCGCTTCTATCAAAGCATCGTCTATCTCTTCAGGATAACAATACAAGATCCTGATCCAATAGATTCCCGGAATCTTTGACAACTCATGCAGAAGCTTTGCCAAACTTTTTTCCCCGTAAAGATCTTTCCCATAAAGAGTCGTTTCCTGCGCCACTAAGATCAGCTCGCGTACACCGGCTCCGGCAAGCGTCTGCGCCTCCTCCACCAAAGCCTCCATCGGCACGCTCCTAAAGCTGCCGCGTACCTTGGGGATAATACAATAGCTGCAATGTTTATCACAGCCTTCCGCTATTTTCAGATATGCAAAATGCCCTCCCGTGGAAACCTCTCTTTTCTTACCGTAAATAACGGCACTATTGCAATCGGAAATACGGTTTACCGCATTTCCGGAAAGCACTTCGTCGATCGCGTCCGCAATCGCGTCAATATCCATGGTTCCAAGGATGGCATCTACTTCCGGAATCTCTTTCTGTATTTCTTCTTTGTAACGCTGGGCAAGGCAGCCCGTCACAAGCAAGGCCTTGATCTGCCCGCTTTCCCGCAGTCCGGCCATTTCTAAAATAGTGTTGACGCTCTCCTCTTTTGCATCCCCGATAAAGCAACAGGTATTCACAACGACGATATCCGCCTGCAGTTCATCATCCGTAAAGCAATATCCTTTTTCTGCAAGCATTCCAAGCATCATCTCGGAATCCACTAAATTCTTATCACAGCCCAGCGAAATAAAATATACTTTCATAAATGTAAAAACCTTATCGTTTCTTAATCTTCATCGCCCAGTATCTTGATCTTCCCCTGATTCAGCTCTTCTACCGCAAGGGACAACGGTTTGTTAATATCTCCGGCTACATAAGTCTCGTCGCCGCCAATGATCTGTCTGGCACGCTTGGAAGTCGCCATAACGATCGAATATCTGCTGTTTACGACCTTCGCCTCCCCCTGCTCTACCTCGCTGTTCACTACTTTCATTAAATCTGTATAAGATGGATGTAACATACTTTTTCTCCTTTTATGATATATTTCAGAAAATCCGATATACACTAGTGCTCTATCCAGTTAGAAATCGGAGTACGGGGCTGCATGTTTCGTGCCAGTGCTAGACGCAATGGTGCGAAACAGGTAGTCACATAATTTAACGCGACTCCAAAACGCCTCTATAATGCCTGACGCTTTACATTCCGGACCGTTTCATTCCTTCTTCTAATTCTTTGCGGATATCGCATATAAATTCCGCGTTTCTGTCAGGCGTATAATGCGCTGCGCAGATAATGGAATGCATCTGCTCCGTGCAGCTTTCGAGGTTATCGTTGATCACAATAAAATCATAGTTCTCAATTCCTTCCGCCTCTTCCTTTGCCCGTTGCAGTCTTTTGGAAATATTCTCCTCCGTTTCCGTTCCCCTGCCCCGCAGACGCTTTTCCAGCTCCGCTGCGCTTGGCGGCATAACGAACAAAAGCAGCGTATCCGGAAATCTTTCTTTTACTTTTAGCGCGCCCTGAATCTCTATTTCAAGAATCACGTCTTTTCCCGCCTCTAACTGCTTTTCTACATAGGCTCTGGGCGTTCCGTAGTAATTGCCGCAGTACTGCGCATACTCAATCAGCCCCTCCTGTGAAACTTTCTGCAAAAAAGCCTCCTCCGTAACAAAAAAATACTCTTTTCCGTCCGTCTCTCCTTGTCTTGGCTGCCTTGTAGTCATGGAAATCGATAATGCATAATTATCATATGTTTCCATAAGCTTTTTCATTAACGTTCCTTTTCCCGCACCGGAAAACCCTGATACTACGATTAAAATTCCCTTACGTTTCATCATTCTCTCCATTTCCTATCTGCGCCCTGTTTGCAATGGTTTCAGGAAGAAGGGCCGATAAGACCACCTGATTGTTTTCCATTACAAGAACCGCTTTCGTCTTTCGCCCCTGTGTCGCGTCGATCGCCGTTCCTTTCTCTTTTGCGTTCTGCACAAGCCGTTTGATCGGTGCAGAATCGGGACTGACAACCGCAATGATCTTTTCCGTATTTACGATGTTTCCAAAACCGATATGGATCAGCCTGCTCATAATGTCCCTCCCATTTCCGGCAGTACGAAAACCGATCATCCGTCGTACCATAGCAAACAGTATCCTATTCTATATTTTGGATCTGCTCTCTTACTTTTTCTATTTCCGTTTTCAATTCGATCGCCCTATTGGAAATTTCCAGATCGTTAGCTTTCGAAAGAATCGTATTTGCCTCCCTGTTCATTTCCTGCGCGATAAAATCCAGTTTCCGTCCGATACTGCCGCCCTCAAGCAGCGTTTCTTTCATCGTCGTTATATGGCTCCGCAGCCTGACGATCTCTTCATCCACGCAAACCTTGTCCGCAAAAAGAGTCACCTCCATCAAAAGCCTGCTCTCATCGATCTTCGTATCTTCCAAAAGTTCCTTTACTTTTTCCGTCAGCTTCTGCCTGTACTCCGTAACGATCTGGGGGGAACGTTCTAAAATGAAATCCACATGCTTAAGCATTCCGTTTAACTTGCTGATCAGGTCTTCCTTTAAGTTCTCGCCTTCACGAATCCTTGTTTCTACAAAACTTTCCGCGGCTCCCTGCAGGGCTTTCTGCAGTTCCTTCCAAAGCTCGGTTTCGTCCACTACCTGTTCTTCCATCGTAAACACTTCGGGATATCTGGAAAGAGAAGAAACCCGCACATCGTTATCCAGCGAAAACTCTTCGGCCATCTGGTTTAAATACTTCATATATTCGCCTGCAATTTCTTTATTGTACTTCACACAGACATTACTTTCGGAAAAATCTTCATAAGAAATAAACAGATCGACTTTTCCTCTTTGAATATAATTCTTTAATTCACCTCTGATGGATGATTCAAAGAAATTAAGCTTTTTAGGCATCTTCATATTTACGTCAAGATATCTGTGGTTTACGGATTTCATCTCTACCGTAAATTTACGGCTGCCTTCGCTTACTTCGCATCGACCAAAACCGGTCATACTCTTAATCATAAGTCGCTTCTCTTCCTTTTTTTCTTATTGAACGCCCTGTTTGCGTACTTCATTTTATTATATGATAATCATAAAGTTACGTCAAGTATCGGAAAAAATAAAAAACTCCGGGAAACATCCGCCTTCCCGAAGTTTTTTTATTTTTTTGATTACCAGGTCTTTTCTAACGTAAGATTAAAATCAACCGCATAAGGATTGTCGGAAGCTGCGTTTAACTCTTCATAAATCGCGCGTCTCTCATCGCTGCTCTCCTCCGCCCAATATTCATATCCTACCAAATAATTCTCCATAAAGGAATCCCATGAATCGAAAGTCTCCTGAATCAATCCCGCTACTGTCATGGCCTGATCAAGCGCTTCCGTTTCCGTATAAAAACCTGCAAGATAACAGTTTGCAAGTACGGACATTGCACGGCTGTAATCCCATCCAAGGATTCCCTGCCCGGGATTTGCCTCATAAGCGGCATAGCAGTTTACATAATTCTGTGCTTCTTCTTCCGTCACTTCATAATTTTCCAACATGAAATCCACTCTGTTCTCTGCCGCCACTTCACCGATGCCTGCATCGATAAGATCATTCATATTTAAAAGAAAATCTGCATTGTGCCCTTCCGTTATAAGCCACTCCAATGTCTCGTCGGCTGACGCCCTGTCGGTCACGCCCCACCATTCATCCAAAAGAGATACCTGTAACTCCTGACTCACTTCATTGGCAGGCATACCGCCATACATTGTATAATCCCATCCGTTTGCATGGGTAAGTACCGCATAAGATGCATTGAACCACTGGATGGTATCTGTCGCTTCAACTGTAGAATTATTCTCAACCTCAGGCGCATTTTCCTTAAAAGATTCGCAGGAGGTCATAAAATTGCTCTTCTTACTGTCATTCAATCTGTTGGCAGCATAAATAATAGCATAGTATGCATAATCCGTTTCACCGTATACGATATAGCCGTCCCCTTTTGTGCCGTCTAAATCCATCTTACAGGTATAAGCTTCGATCCCCGTAACTCCCTCCATTGCCGGTTTTTCCGCTTCTGCCTGATCGGTAAACACATAGTTGCTCTCTACTAATTCTTTCACTTCCCCTATTTCGGAAATCCCCGTAGATAACTTGTCAAACTGCATTACGATCACTGCGTCGGTCCCGCTCTTATTAGAAGCGCCGATCCAGCCGTCAGCTCCCATATCTTCTGCGTTCCACTCTTCGTTTAATTTGATCGTAACCGTTTCGTCGGGAGATTTAAACTCCTTCATTACGACTTCTTTCCCACCGCAGCCTGTCATAACTACTGCAAGCAGCATAATCATTGCGATCAGTGACATTTTCTTTGAATGCTTTTTCATTTTTCTTCCTCCTTTAACCGTACAACCTCTGTACAAGACTGTATCTTATATAAGAAAACTGAAATTGTCAACCGTTTCCTGACATTTTCCGCATAATCATAGGATCTCTTTATTTCAAACCTTTGGCAAATATCGCTGCTCTTCTCACTGCCGAAACTCCCCTTTGTCTTTTCCTTCCTTTTCTGCTATACTAAAGCATATTTAAAGCAACGTTCCCAATTGGCAGATCTATATTTTACGTTTGCTTTTCATTTTACTTTTTATCAAAGTTTTGAATTTTAAGCGAGGTGTACACTTATGGCATTTGACGGCATTACCGTTTCCAATATTGTAAAAGAATGCAACGACTGTCTTATCGGCAGCCGCATTTATAAGATCGCGCAGCCGGAGGCTGACGAGCTTTTGCTCACCCTGAAAACCGAGCAGGGGCAAAAGCGCCTGCTTATCTCCGCCGGCGCTTCCCTTCCCCTTATTTATCTTACGGAGAATAATAAGCCCAGTCCCATGACGGCTCCGAATTTCTGTATGCTCCTAAGGAAACATATACAAAACGGACGTATCACCGGTATTTCACAGCCCGGTCTGGAGCGTGTGATCCGCATCGATATTGAACATTTGGACGATCTGAACGACTTGTGCAAAAAAACACTGGTCGTAGAAATCATGGGAAAGCACAGTAATATTATCTTCTGTAATGAAGACAATAAGATCATTGACAGCATCAAACATATTTCAGGCATGGTCAGTTCGGTCAGAGAGGTACTGCCGGGCCGGGATTATTTCATTCCGGAAACACAAAATAAACAAGATCCGCTGACCATAGGTAAAGAAACCTTCCTTGCCTGTACTTTTGAAAAGGCGGCGCCTTTATATAAAGCGCTTTATTCCACTTTTACAGGCTTTTCTCCGGTCATTGCACAGGAAATCTGCTACCGTGCCGGTTTAGACGCGGACAGGCCGGCTGCCAGTTTTGAACAGGCCGACAGGGAAAGCCTTTACCATGCTTTCTCTGCTCTTATAACGGACATAAAAAGCAAAAACTTTTCTCCCAATATCGTTTACGAAAATAAGTCTCCCGTTGAATTTGCATCCGTAAAGCTTACTATGTATGCCGCGGACGCTTCGGTTTCTTACCAATCGGTCTGCGCCCTTTTGGAACAGTACTACGCGCAGAAAAACGCCGTGACAAGGATCCGGCAGAAGTCCGTGGATCTAAGAAGGATCGTACAGACCGCACTGGAACGTAACGTGAAAAAATACGACTTACAGCTTAGACAGATGAAAGATACCGAAAAACGGAATAAATATAAAGTATATGGAGAATTGCTCAATACTTACGGCTACGGCGTGGAAGAAGGCGCAAAATCCATGGAGGCCATGAACTATTATACCAATGAAATGATCACCGTGCCTCTGGATCCCTTTCTAACGCCATCGGAAAACGCAAAAAAATATTTTGATAAATATGGTAAACTGAAACGTACCTACGAAGCGCTTTCCGAACTGACCGTTGAAGTGAAACAGGAAATCGAGCACTTGGAATCCATCCTGACAGCGTTAGATATCGCACTTTTAGAAGAAGATCTGGTACAGATCAAAGAAGAATTGACCGAAACCGGATATATACGAAGGAAAGGCAATGCCAAAAAACAAAAAATAACAAGCAGGCCCTTCCATTATATCAGCAGCGACGGTTATCATATGTATGTAGGAAAAAATAATTTTCAAAACGACGAACTGACATTTAAGTTCGCCGCCGGGAACGACTGGTGGTTTCATTCTAAAACCTATCCCGGTTCCCATGTTATCGTAAAAACAAACGGAGAAGAACTTCCCGATACCACTTTTGAAGAAGCGGCAAGACTGGCCGCCCATTACTCTAAGGGACGGGATCAGGAAAAAGTAGAGATCGACTATACGGAAAAGAAAAACGTGAAAAAACCGAACGGTGCCAAACCGGGATTTGTCGTGTACTATACGAATTATTCCATGATCATTGATTCGGATATTTCAGGGATCCAACCGTTTTCGGAATCGAACCCATAAATCTATAACAAAAATAGTCTTCCATAAAAAAGAAAGGTAATGAATTGATGGAACATATATATACCTGCAAAGAACTGTCCGCCGAAGAAATAATCGACATTTATTCCAATACCGTCGTGCTGCACTTTCCAAAAGCGGAGCTGAAACCTATAGAAAACGTGAAAAAATATTTAGAAAAGGGCCTCTATGCAGGATATGGCTTCTTTGAAAACGGCCGGTTTCTGGCCTACGCTTTCTTTTTAATTTTACGAAAAGAGCGTAAATTACTGTTGGACTATTACGCCGTACTGCCGGAATACCGAAACGACAGCATCGGTTCCGCCTTTTTGCAGTCGCTAAAAAATACGCTTTCCTGCGCCGACGGAATCTACATTGAATCCGAAAATCCCGATTATGCAAAGGATAAAGTAGAACAGATAATCCGGGAAAAAAGGATCGCCTTTTATCATCGGAACGGTGCTGTTTCCACTAATGTTTTAAGCACGCTTTTTCAAGTACCATACCGGATTTTATACCTTCCCCTGCTCCAAGAGGGAAAGAACACAGGAGGAAGCGACCGGCAGGATTGCTGCAATTCCCCTCATAATAAAGAAGCATCAGACAAAACAAGCGCGGCCGACAAAATCGATTTTTATCAAGAAATCGATCTAATCTACCACGCCATGTTTCCGGAAAATGTTTATGAAAAAAATGTAGCGTTATATCAACCGTAATATCCGCCAACGGTATTTTGCAGCGGTACTTTTACCACAAGCCCTGACATTTATCTTTGCTCCCATCTGTCCGTTTTCACGGATACTCAAATCAGGGAGGCTGAAAGTGCATTTCTTTCAGCTTTCACCCTGTTTCAGCGCTATCCTGCTGCCGCTCTGCCCGTTTCCATGTTGTCATGCAGGATTGATCTTTTTACAGCATGCAATTGCCAAAGATCCCGGGCCGATATGACAGGATACGCTCAATGAAAGATGATCCACATAGATCGGAAGATAACCCTTGAACTGCTCTTCCAGCTCCGCTTTTAATTGAAGCGCGGCTTCTTCGTTTGCAGAATGCGCAACCTCAATCCAGATATTTCCGGCTCCGTTTGCCAAGCCTCCAAAGCGGTTCTCAATATCGTTGCTGATGGCATTCATCATAATGCTCTTTCCCTGCGCCGTGGTTCTTGCTTTCGCAAAAGCGTCCAGTTTTTCTCCCTGTATCTGCAGTACCGGTTTTAATCTTAAAATCGTACCGAGCGCTGCTGCCGCCGGCGTGATCCGCCCTCCTTTTTTTAAATAGTGCAGCGTATCCAGCATAATATAAATACTGGAGTTAAATTTGTCATTTTCCAAAAATTCTTTGATCTGCGCTGCGTTTCGTCCCGTCTTTGTAAGTTCTACCGCATCCAATACCGACTGTCTCTGGGTAACCGATATCCTTTGATTATTCACCACCTGCACTTTGCCGTCGTAGTCTTCCGCAAGCATAAGCGCGCTCTGGCAGGAACCGCTGAGCCCGCTGCTCATAGGAATATGCACAACCTCGTCGTAAATCTTTAAAAGTTCATCCCACTGGCTCATCACCGATTCGGGAGACGGCTGGCTCGTGCTGATATTGGCTCCCTCGGAAAGACGTTTATAAAATTCTTCCTGCGTTAAAGATATATCCTCAAAGAATGTCTCTTCATTGATCAAAAACGGCATCGGCAATACAAAGATCCCCAATTCCTTTGCCTGCTTCTGTGTGATACCGCTGTTACTGTCCGTCACTATCGCTATTTTAGCCACGCTAACTCCTCCAATCTCAGGAACCGTTAAAGGCACTTATATCCGCTATCCTGAAACCGTTCCCTATTACCGCAAATACTAATACTATTATTTTACTGTCAGATAGTTCTAAAGTCAATCGGATTCCATTTTTCATTTTCCAAATAGATCCGTAAGCCTTCATTTTCTGTTTTTATAAACTCCGCGTCCTCCGAAAGCAGCCTGTCTACCCACATGCCCGCCTGCTTTAAGATTCTGGCGTCATTATAAATATCCCCGAGTTTAAATGCAAACTCGCCGCTCTGGCGTATGCCGAACAGATCCCCCGGTCCCCTGAGCCTTAAATCTTCTTCCGCAATCTTAAAACCGTCGTTGGATCTGTTTAAGATCCCAAGCCGTTCCATTGTTTCTTTTTTATCCGAACCGCTGACAAAAATACAGTAGGACTGATACTCTCCCCTTCCTACCCGCCCCCTTAGCTGATGGAGCTGCGCGAGTCCGAACCGTTCTGCATTTTCCACCATCATAACCGTGGCGTTAGGTACATTGATCCCTACTTCTATGACGGTAGTGGAAACGAGTACATCGATATTTTGGTTTTTAAATTCCTCCATGACCTCGTTTTTCACAGAAGATTTCATTTTTCCGTGAAGATAGGATACTCTTATGGACGGGGACAGAAATCCTCTTAATTTTTCCGTATATCCCACTACATTTTCTACATTTTCCATAGAAAGGCTGTCCTGATCCGCCTCTCCTTCTTCCACCATCGGACAGATCACATAGACCTGCCTTCCGGCCGAAACTTCTTTTTCGATAAAACGATATGCTTTTTCCCTATAGGACGTATCTACGACACAGTTTTTAATAGGCTGCCTGTCCGCCGGCAGTTCATCAATCACGGATACTTTCAGATCCCCATAAAGTATGATGGCAAGGGTTCTGGGAATCGGCGTCGCACTCATAACCAGCACATGGGGCAGATTCCCCTTCGCCGCCAGACTTTCCCTTTGTTTCACACCGAAGCGGTGCTGTTCGTCCGTTACAACTATAGCAAGATTATGATATACTGCTTTTTCCTGTATCAATGCATGGGTGCCTATGATCACGTCCGCACTGCCGTCCGCGATCATCGCATAGGCTTCTCTTTTTTCCTTCGCCGTCATTGCTCCGATCAAAAGCACCGGCTTCATTCCCAGCTTATACTTATCGTTCATTTCTGTAACGGAATCAAAATGCTGCTTCGCCAAAACCTCCGTGGGCGCCATCATCGCCCCCTGATACCCGTTTGTCACTGTCATAAGCAGCGCCAGAATGGCTATTATCGTTTTTCCCGATCCCACGTCTCCCTGCACCAAACGGTTCATCAGCCGTTTTCCCTGCAGATCGGCCTTGATCTCCTCCCACACCCTCTGTTGGGCGTTTGTCAGCGAAAAGGGAATCTTTTCTAAAAAGCGCTCCACCTGCGCCGTTTCTATATAAGAAAAAGAACTTTCGAGCGCCTCGTTTGTCTCTTTCTGCCCCCGAAGCCCCAAAATAAAAAGGAAAAATTCTTCAAAGACCATTCTTTCCCTTGCTTCTATCAAAGTCTCAAAGTCTTTCGGAAAATGCAGATTACATACCGCTTCTTCCCTGTCCATGAGATTCTCCGACAGCCTCACCGCCTCCGGCAGGAACTCTTTTTGGGGCGGACAGAAAGACAATGCCTGTTTTACCGCTTTCGTCACCATATTGTTCGTCATGCCCGCGCTCAAAGAATATCTGGGCTGTACACGCTCCATCAGGTTTCGGTATTCTTCGTCTTTATACATTTTAGGCTGTTCCATGACCGGAATACCGTCTTTTTCCTGCACCATCCCACGAAACAGATAGACGACGCCGGGTTTCAATATGTTTTTCAAAAAAGGCATATTAAAAAAAGTAAGTTTGATCTTTCCTGTTCCGTCGGCTGCCACAACGCTCAGTATCGTAAGATTTCTTACCTTCTTGATATTAATATTCCCCGCGACGCGCGCTCTTACCGCACAGATCTCTCCTTTTTTGATCTTCCGGACCGGAAGCGCCTCTTCAAATTTTTCATAATCTCTTGGGTAGAACCGGATCAGATCCCCGACAGTCAGGATACCCATTTTCTCGAAAATTTTTGCCGTTTTTTCTCCGACTCCTTTTAATTGTATGACCGGCGTCGTATATTCCATCATAAATCCACCTGTTCCCATCCGTCTTTTCAAACCGGCATCGCAGCCCTTTTCCACCCGGCTTTTCAAACCGATATTCCAACTGTTCCCCGCCTGTATTTTAAAAAGGACGGTAAAAACCATCCTTTTTGACAAAACCGATTTATTCCACTGATACGATATAATAATAGATCGGCTGTCCGCCATATTGAAGCTCTATATCGCATTTAGGATATTTCTTGGAAATATCTTCTTTTAGCTGCTCCGCCGAAGCTTCTTCCACCTCTGCTCCGTAATAAATGCTGATCAGCTCCGTGTCTTCATCCACCATTTCCTCCGTCATCTTAAGCGTGACCTCTTCCATTTCCGCTCCCACAGCAAGGATGCCCTTATCGCCGATGCCCATATAATCGCCTTGCTTGATCTCTTTGTCGTCGATCATGGTATCTCTTACGGCATAAGTGACCTGACCGGTCTTTACATTGTGTATCTCATCCTGCATAGACTGGGCATTCTCTTCCGGACTCAGATCCGGCACATAATTGATCACTGCCGTAATCCCCTGCGGAACGGTCTTTGTTGGGATCACAATGATATTTTTGTCCTTCACCAAAGACTGTGCCTGATTTGCTGCAAGAATGATATTTTTATTATTCGGCAGAATATAAATCGTATCCGCATGAACAGCCTCAATAGCGTTCAACATATCTTCCGTACTGGGATTCATCGTCTGGCCGCCTTCAATGATATGATCCACACCAAGCCCCTTAAAGATCCCGTTGATGCCGTCCCCGACGGAAACCGCAATAAATCCGGTTTCTTTACGGACCGTTTCCGCTCCGTCCGCTTCTTTTTGTTCCTTTTCCGACATCTTAAACAATTTTTCCTGATGTTCCAAACGCATATTGTCTATCTTCATGTTAGATAATGCACCATACTTCAATGCCTTCTGGATCGCAAGTCCGGGATCATTGGTATGTACATGTACCTTTACCACATCGTCATCCGCCACCACTACAATGGAATCGCCGATAGATTCCAAATATGCCTTAAAGTCCATCTCCGTTCTAATATTAAAATTCCTCGATAAAAGGATGATAAATTCCGTACAATAACCGAATTTGATCTCTGCCTGTTCCGTTGCTTCCCTGTCAGGAGACGCCGCTTTGGCCGAAACCGTTTCCTGCTTCTCGATCGTCAGATCCAGCTCTTTACCAAGAAAAGCGTCATACGCGCCCTTTAAAACCTGAACAAGTCCCTGTCCGCCGGAATCCACGACGCCCGCCTGCTTCAATACCGGCAGCATCTCCGGCGTCTGATCCAACACATATTCCGCATGCTTGATTACGCCGTCAAAGAAAACTTCCAGATCCGTTACTCCTTCCTCCGCAAGTTCCTTCGCCTTTGACGCGCCGCCTTTCGCAACGGTAAGGATCGTTCCTTCCTTTGGCTTCATGACTGCTTTGTATGCCGTTTCTACCGCTCTGTCAAATGCCGTAGCAAGAACCGGTACCGTAATTTCTTTTTCTTCCCTGATCCCCTTGGTAAAACCGCGAAATAACTGGGAAAGGATCACTCCTGAATTTCCCCTTGCTCCGCGCAGGGATCCTGATGAGATCGCCTTACAGATGGCCATCATATCCGCGTCGTCAGGCAGGGCGGATACCTCTCTTGCCGCCGCCATGATCGTCATAGTCATATTGGTTCCCGTATCGCCGTCCGGAACCGGAAAAACATTCAGTTCGTTGATCCACTCTTTTTTATTTTCCAAATTCTTCGCACCAGCTAAGAACATCTTAGAAAGCATCTTAGCGTCGATCGTATTCAAAGCCACAATAACTCCTCCTTAATTAATCAATCACTCTAACACCTTCTACATAGATGTTGATCGTTTCGATTTCTATGCCGGTAAAAGCTTCTACCTTATATTTCACACTACTGATTAAATTATCTGCAACTGCGCGGATACTTATTCCGTAAGACACGATCACATGGAAATCCAGCGTCAGTTTATGATTACTGTTCAATGAAACTGCGATACCTCTCGTCATACTGTCCATTTTTAATAAACGTACAAGGCCGTCTTTCACGTTTACGCCCGCCATTCCTACGATACCAAAGCATTCCATCGCAACAGAGCCCGCATACTGCGCGATCACTTCATTCTCAATTACAATACTTCCCATATGTGTATTCATCGAAGAACCTTTCATATCTGAACCTCCTTAAAGAATGTCACTGATCTTTGGCCCGTACTCTTGCTTTCCTTCGGGCCGATATATATGATGTATTATAACCGTTTTACAAAGAAAAAGAAACAAGAAAATTACCATTTTCCTACTTTTTTTACTTGCATTATGGTTTAGATTCTGTTATTATACAAATGTTGTGAGTCTGAAGAGACTTTTAAAGTACGGCGTTTTCCTGCTTTTACAACCGGCATGGAAAGCCGCGCAGAAAAGAATATTATTATATGTGACTACGCGTCATTTAGGAGGTGTAAAGATGGCTAAATGTGATATTTGTGGAAAAGGCGTTCATTTCGGGAACAACGTAAGCCATTCTCATAGAAGATCGAACAGAATTTGGAATTCCAACATTAAGAAGATCAAATGCAAAGTGAATGGTGCTGCTAAAAGGATACATGTATGCACAAATTGCATGAAATCCGGAAGAGTAGAAAGAGCTTAATATCTTGATATTGTCTTGAAAATGAAATTTTCTGAAAATGATATGAGATTGATCCAACAATAAGGTGCGTTTCCTTTTATTCACTGACTTTAAAAGGTACGCACCTGTTTTTTCTTTTACCGGATGTTCATCTCGTCTTTCAGTGTTTCATATTCCTTATTGATCAGTAAGACCATTTCATGATTTCCCGCAAGGTTGTCCGGATGATAGATTTTGATCAGATCCTTATACCGTTTTTTTAGGGTAAGGGAATTATTGACTCCGCAGAAAAGCTGATGCACCAGCCCCTGACCGTCGATCAGGCCAAACGCCATATCTTCTTCCAGCATTTCTTTTTCCCGCCTTAAGCGTGTCCACTCCCTTTCCAGTTTTTTCCTATCCTGATCCAACTCCCTGAAACCGTCCTGCAAAATCTGCAGACGCTTATCAAAAAGCATATTTTCTCTCGAAAGCCGCTCTTTTTGGCTTTTTAATTCCTTACGCTCCGTATTGAGCCTTACGCTTTCCTTAAAAAGCCAACGCTTATATTCCTTCAGTTCATTCTCCGAAAACTCTTCTAACTCTGATTCTCTATTAACAATCTCCATAACAACCATACCCAATAAATATCAACAGACCAATGATTATAATTCCCAGTAATCTATTCGAAATCAAAAGCATAAGAAGCATACCCACCGCTATTAAAAACGCTGCAATCCCTATTAATTTTCTCATGACGCTGCCGCCTTTGGCATATACTTCTTACATTATAGTATGCTTTCTTTCCGGGAAAAGTTACTCTACTTCTTTTTTATCCGGAAATGCGGCGTCAATCACTTCCCCGTCTTCCGGCATATCCTCTTTCGGTTTGGTAAACTTGTCCACAAGATCCGGAATCATGTCAAGCACTTTTGTAACCGTATCCTGATTCTTAATATTTACAAGCTTTGTGGAATCGTTTTTGATCACCAGCACTGCGCTTGGGGTCATTTTTCCTCCAATACCGCCTGCACCGCCGTTCTTTTTTTCATTTACGCTGGCGCCTGCGCCTACGGCAAAACTGACGTCAACCAACGGTAATATGATGGTATCGCCGATCTTTGTCGCTTCTCCGACTACCGTTTTTGTAGACAGTACGCTTTCCATTCCCTTGAGCAGCGCATCCACAACACCTGTAAAATTATTATCCGCCATTTAAATTTCCTCCCTTTTAAACCGTTTTAAAAAGTATCTGATATTCTTATCAAAATATATTTTTATTACTGCATACAGTAAAACATATACCATGATCCGTCCTTTTAAAAAAAGTTTCCCTTCCAGAACCTGATTTTCAAAATCCGGTTCTATTATAATATCATTTCCAATAATGGGGTACAAAATTCCATACACAGCTAAAATATATCCTGTCGTATCCGGTTCTCCTGTTCCCAGCAAAAGCTCTGCCCTGCATTTCGTCGGGCGGATATTTTTCCAGATCTTATTTAATTCTTTCCTGCATATTGAAAATGCCCGCTTTGTCTCTTCTTCTTCGAATACTTCTATATAATAGCCGATATTTTCCCGCATCTTTACTATTCTATCACACAGCCGCTTAATTGTGTACCATATATTTGCTGCCGCTTTCTTAATTTTCCGTAAAATATCCTTTGTTTTTTCCCACAAGCCGGAGGCTGCCCGCAAAATCCTATAAAAGATCCCTTCGTTTTCCTCCGTTTCTTCCCGCTCTTTCCATTCTTCTAAAGCCTGTCCGCTTTCAGCGCTGTCCGTTTTTCTTTCCTTTTCTGTTTCTTTGTCTCTGTCTGCAGACGTTTTTCCCGTATCGCTCCTTTCTGTCCCTCTTCCTTTATCGGGGATCGTTTCAAAGGGTCCGCCTTCAAAAACCGTTCCTTCCGGCTCTTTTCTGGCCGTCTTGTCCCTCTTGGATTTTATTTTCTTTGTCTGTTCTTTCTTCTTTCTTTTTCCTTTTTCCTTTTTACCCGGTTCCTTTTCAGGCGGCTTTTCCGCGTCCGAATCATACAGCGTAAAACATAAGAGCTTTATCACCGTTCTGCCCGGTTCGGGATAGACCGCTTTTATACGGAGCAGATGCAGGAACCAAAACGCTTCCGCCCTGATCAAAAGCCCGTCCCCGTCCTTCTTTCCGTTCACACGGTATCTGACGGGTACAAACAACACCGCTCCGGTCACCGCCAGAACAAGCAGCAATAGCACAAGCAATAATATCCCTATGATCTTTAATATCATTAAAATTATATGCAGCATATATCCCTCATTTTTGGTCAAGCAGATATTTTTTCAAATCGCATTCCCCGTTCTGCCTGTAAGCTTCTTCAGCGATCTGTTTTACGATCTCCACGGCTTCCTCATATCCTCCCGCGATCCCGACAATATAGGGCGGGTTCTTTCTATAATACCTTTGTTGCAATAAGGCGCAGTGATAGATCTCAAGCTGGTCCCGGCCTCTGCACAGCGTGATCACATAGATCCCCAATTGTCCCGCATTGGTCTTCAACTTTCTTTTTACCTTATGAACATCCGAAACTGTATCCCCAACATATAAATTTCTGTAAAATTTCATGAGCCGTTTACCTGCCTGCGCATTTCTTTCCATAGTATAACACGTTTTTTCCGCAAGTAAAAGTTTCTATCTTATGAAAATATTATGAAAATTGTTTGAAATACTCAATATTATGACTACTATTTATCATATCTTGTGATATAATTATATAAATGTATTCCATTTTAAGGGGGATTTGCCATGAAGTCAATTGCCAGAATGTCGCTTACGCCGGGCATGGTCATAGGAGAGGATATCTATAGCTACAAAAACGATCTCCTTCTCTCTGAAGGTACCGTTATCACCGACAGCGATATCGCAAAACTTTCGCGCTATTCTATTATGTGCGTTACAATAAAAGAGGCTGTGGATCTTGCCACAACCCATTTTGAAAAAGTACGGGTTTCTCAGGAATTTCATGATTTCGAAAAAATTTATAATAAATATATGCCCGTATTTAAGAATATCATGGTAGACTTTGTAGAAAAAGGAAAACCTTTTGGCACGCACAGTCTCATGGGAATCTATCATGCGATTTCCACTGCTGCCGCTTCGGAGGAAATGCTGTTGGATTTCCTCTACAATATGCTGCCAAGCGAGGACAACCTTACCCACGCCCATTGTCTGAATTCCGCTCTGATCGCGGGCGTATTCGGAAAATGGTCCGGACTTTCACAAGAAGATCTTGAAATTCTGATCCAATGCGCTTTTCTCTATGACATTGGTAAGTTAAAACTGCCTTATAACCTGATCTGGAAACCGGACAAGCTGACCGATCTGGAATTTGAACAGATCAAAACCCACACCATGATCGGCTTCAACCTGTTAAAAGATCTGAATATGGATCAGCACATCTTAAACGCTGCCCTGATGCATCATGAAAGAAACGACGGCACCGGCTATCCATCCAAACTGGTAGGCAAGCAGATCGACCGCTTTGCAAAATATATCGCCATCATCGATTCTTATGAAGCAATGACTTCCGCCAGAACCTACCGGCAGTCGCTGAATCCCTTTCTCGTGATCGAAAACTTTGAAAAAAAGGGATTTGCAAAATATGATCTGGAATTTATCGTTCCGATCCTCGCAAAAGTGGCCCAGTCGCAGATCGGTTATACCGTACTCTTAAGCGACGGCCGGAAATGTCTTGTAGAAGAGATCAACACTGCCGCCCTTTCCAGACCGCGGCTTCGTTATGAAGACGAGATTGTAGACCTCAGTAAAAAAAGAGAACTTACTATTCAGGCGATCATTTAACATCCGATCCGTCGCATACCACATCCGTCGCACAAATTTTTTCACCGGCCGCGCCGTAAGATGTCCATTCGTTATATTTTACATAAAAAGGACGATGCAGCATTTTCCCCATCGTCCTTTTCTCTTACTTTCTTCCACATTTGTCAGAAATATTTTCTATTTCCCCACAAATTATTTTTTTTCATTTCCAAATACTCTGCATACGCCTTTTCCAATATCTGTTTTTCATTTGCGAATTTTAACAAATGATATGCTTCATGATATTTGTAAAAGCCGGAGTCTACAAAATACTCTTCACGTTGTGGTTTACTGTAGTAGCTGTCCGCCATCATAAGATACCAGTGTACTTCCTTTTCAACCGTATCATCCGGTACATTAAATGTGTATTCGCTTTTGCCCACATATTTAATAATTGACGCTTTCGCTCCCGATTCCTCCAGAACCTCCCTAAGGGCAGTCTCCTTATATTCTTCCCCTTTTTCTACAGTCCCTTTTGGCAATACCCATCCTTCGTACTTATTTTTATAATTTTTGTATAAAAGAAGGATCTTACCGCGAAATATAACCACACCGCCACAGCTTGTTGCTTCTATCACTGCAATCCCTCCTGTACGGCGCCGATCAAACCAGCGCGGTGTGTCTGTAAGCGGATCAAAAATAACTCCGTTTACCATAATAGAACAATACTGATATTTAGTATAGTCTATTTGGAATATGAAAGCAAGCACTTTTAACTGTTTTCGCTGTTTTCGCCGTTTTCCATGCCTTCAAAATAAGCGTCAAAGATCCTCTTTGCAATAGGTACTGCAAAGTCCCCTCCCGAGCCTGCGCCTTCTACGATGATCGTCACGCATATCTGAGGTTCTTCCACCGGCGCAAAACCGGTAAACCATGCATGGCTGTCCCCTTTTACCGTATTATATTCCGCCGAACCCGTTTTTCCGGCTGCAGTATAGGAAAGCCCCGAAAGCTTTCTTCCGGTTCCCGTCTTCACCACCTCTTCCATCAGTTCCGTCAATATCCGGGCTTCTTCTTTTGTCATAAGGTTTCCGTAATCCGACTGGTTAAACTGCCTGACCAGACTGCCCTCGCTGTTTTCTACCCGGTCTACCGCATACGGCTTCATCAATTTTCCTCCGTTTGCAATGGCGCAGGTAATCATATTTAAATGCATGGGCGAGATCTGGGTCCTGCCCTGTCCGATCGACACCTGCATCATATCCGCATCCGTCATATTTTCTTCTACAATGACCTTGCTCTTACTGTAAGTTGATTTCAAAGGCAGCTCGCTGTTAAAAAGAAGTTTGGAAAGCGTCCCGTCAAAAGACGTCTTATCTAAAGACAGTCCAATATTGGCAAAAGAAGAATTGCAGGATTTTGCAAAAGACGAGGCAAAGTTTACGCTCCCGTGGCTTGTCCCATGATAACAATTGATCTTATCCGCCCCCTTAGCAAAACTGCCCACACAATTGTAACCGTAATTACGATAAGTATCGGGATTTTCTTTGATATACTCCAACGCCGTCACAATCTTAAAGGTGGATCCCGGAGGATACATCCCCTGCGTTACACGGTTGAGCAATACGCTGCTGTCCTCGTCTGCGATCAATTCCTCCCAAATACTGTCGATCATGTTCGGGTCAAAATCCGGCTTGGACACCATGGCAAGGATCCTTCCCGTAGACGGCTCCGTGACGACAATCGCTCCCTTATAGATCCCCAGCGCCTGATAGGCCACCTGCTGCAGATCCACGTCGAAAGTGGTATAGATACTGTCTCCGGTATACTTTGTACCCGTCATATCATCGGATATCTTCATAGAAAGCGGCTCGTTGGAATTGATCAGATAATAATTTCCAAGGGCCTCCACTCCCATTCTTCCGTTCGTAGAATATCCCACTGCATGAGCGAACACATTGGCAAAAGGGTATTCCCTGATCTCCGTTCCGTCCTCCGCCGTCTTTGTCCGGGCAAGGATCTCCCCGTCTTTCGAGTAGATCGTCCCGCGCCGGTTCTTTGCAAGCAGCATTCCCTGTCTCGCATTATAACTGTTATTGATCAGTTCCTGCTTGTTCGTGACCGCAAAATGGCAGATATACCCCATCATGCCTAGAAAGAGAAATACAAACAGATAAGTGACGATCATGATCTCCCTGTTCTTTTCCGGTTCCTTTTTATTCCCGGACTCTTTTTTATGGGCAGAACCGTACTTCGCACCCTTTTTTAGGCTTGTTTCCGTGTCAGGATTCGTCTTCGTACTCTTCCCCGTAGTATGTTTTCCCGTAATATTCTTCCTCCTGCTCTTCTTTTGCGTATGCCCTGCCCCGCCCGTCTGATTTCTTTCCCGAAGCACCTTTCCGTTTTCCTTTTCCACTCTTACTTACCTCTCGCTGTTTTATAATATAAAGCCCTTCAATAATAGAAAACATCATCAACGTCGTCAACACCGAGCTGCCTCCGTAACTGATAAAAGGCAGCGTCACTCCCGTCAACGGGATAAATTTCGTCCCGCCTCCGATCGTTAAGAAAATCTGAAAAATATAAGTTACTCCCAAGCCGAACGCTACCAACTGATAAAATTTATCGTACAATCTTACCGATATGTTCATGCACATAATAAAACAACTGATACATACTAATATAAGGCACATGGCAAAAATCAGCCCCAATTCCTCCGTCACGGCTGAAAAGATAAAATCCGCCTCCACAAAGGGAATGGACTGGGGCGTTCCTTTAAACAGCCCCAACCCGAACCATCCGCCGCTCCCGATTGCAAATAAAGACTGCGCAATCTGAAATCCCTCGTCATTGATCACACTCCACGGATCCCGCCATGCCGTAACACGGATCCTGACATGGGAAAAAAGCTGATAGGCAACGACTGCCGCCGCCGCCCCTCCCGCCGTTCCAAGCAATAGATACAACCAGTTTTTCGTAGCCACAAATACCATCATTACATAAACGATAAAAAAAATAAGCGCACTTCCCAGATCTTTGGAAAGTACCAGTATGACCACATGGGCGCCCGCAACCAACGCGCTGATTCCCACTTCTAAGATACCCGACGATTTATAAAGCATGCTGGCCACAAAAAATACAAAAAGGATCTTCACAAACTCCGACGGCTGAAAAGATACTCCCCATACCGAAAACGATAATTTCGCTCCTTTTGTGACAGAACCTAAAATAAGCACGGCCGATAATGCCGTAATCCCTACGGCCGCATAGAGCCATTTCAAATCCTTTAAAAATACAAACTGTTCCATAAAAAAGGGGATCGCCAGCGCAATGATAAGCGATATCGTTACGATAATAAGCTGTTTTCTTGCCTTATCATAAGACAGCCTCGTTAAAATAACAAAACCGATCCCTAAAAGCAGACCGATATTGTTGACGATCAGCCTGTTTATTTTAGGATATATCATATGAAAAAGAGAAATTGCCGCAAACAATATGATCTCCTGAAAAGCATAGAAAAAAAGATAGTCTATCTCTTCCGTCTCTGTACAGATCACTAAAAAGCAGGCAAAATGTATCAAAAACATGAGGAGATTTTGACGTATGTATATCCCGTTCCTTCTCTCCTCCGTATTGTATCGAAACACGGCAAAGCACTCATAAGTATACAGCGCCATAAAAACGGCTATAAAATACTTGGCAAATTCCGTAATATATTGTTCCATAAGTTTCTCCCACCCGGTCTTTATTCCAATTTTCCTCTCTGACTATCTTTCTCCCGGTTTTTTCACTGCCCGAAAGACTGTGCCTTAATCCGCGCCCCGCTTACTGTGACCGGTAGTATATTCTTCATAGGGCGGCTCGCCTCCGTCCTGTCTATAGCAGCGGCAAAAAAACGTTATGATCCTTTCCGTTTCTTTTTCGTCCTCTATCGTAAAATCCAAACGGTATTTCCCTTTTCTTTTCTCTGCCAGTTTGTGCAAAGAAAGAGGAAGGCTGTTATAAATCGTATTGTAACACTGCCTGCAGTTTACGGCTACCGGAAATTCTTTTCCGTACCGGTCTGTCAATATCAATGGTTTTGTTTCTCCCTTTTTTCCCGCAATGCAGCCTCCGTCCGTCTTGCGGACACAATTTGCCGTCACCATCATAGGCAGTCTTCCATACACGACCTGCATGGCCTCTTCCCCCTCTACATTTTTCTGCTCTCCTGTGTTTAGCTCAAAGGGCAGCGTATATAGCGACGCTTTCTTTTTATAAAATTCCGCCGCTTCTTTATTCCATACATACAGTCCTGCATCCGTAACGACCGTACCATGATAATGATCTTTCTCTAAAAGCGCAAGTTCTTCCATATTCCGGACTAACACTCCGGAAAAAAGCTTTTCTTTCATCAGACTGGTATGGAGCCATAAGTCTTTATTTCTCATCACATATGGATAGGCGGCGAATACATTTCCGTTGACATATCCGCAAATCTTTTCTAAAATGCTTCTTTCCTCCTTTTCAACGATCAGATCCTGCCCTTCCCTGCTGCTGCGAAACAGATCCGTTGACACAAATACAGCCTGTATGCCGTTTTTTCTCCTTGTATCCCTTACTTCATTCCGTTCCGGATCCTGCCCTATATTCTGCTTTGTTTCCTGCTCTGTCTTCCGCTCCGGATTCCGCCCATCCCCCTGTTCTCCTGCCCTTTCCCATTCTTCAAGCAGCCGTAGGACTGCGTTCAACTGTGCTTTTGTCTGAACCGCAATATAAATGCCGTCTTCCAACCGTCTCCGCTTTGTTTCCTGCCCTCCGGCTTTAGGGACGGTTTCTTTCCCTGCGTCCTGCGCCTGAACCGATTTTTCTTTTAACGCATGTCTTTCCTTATACGCAAACCCGTTTCTGCTTATTATTTCTTTCTCCAAACTTTCCAATGCCCGCCGTCTGAGTTCGTTCAGTTCTTTTAAAGGCAGGAAAACGTCTCCTGTCATCTCTATGGAAAGTTCTTTCATAACGAACGGCGTCTGCCCGCATTTTTCAAGCTGTTTTTTGATATCCTCTTTTGCCATCGGCCTGTTGACGGCGCTTTGTACCTCCGCTCCTCTTACGCTGGCCTGCGCGCCTTCTGCCGATACGGCAAACGCCGCCGGTTTTCCCGGACACAAATATGCCTTGCCGCTCACGGCGATACGCGGCTGTATTTCTATATACTCCTTCCGGATCTCTCTGATAAGCTTTTCATCGCCCTCATTATACCCGGGTTTTCCCTGCGTGATCATAGAAACGCCGTTGTGTCTGGTATAATATCCGTTCTGAAGTTCACTTCTGATATAAAGGGAACTTAATTTTTTCCTATCTTCTTTCGCAACCTCCGTCTCCGGCCCGGACTGGACGTCGTCAAAATTTTTCAGCGTTTTCCGCTCATAATACGCGTCTATATATTTACGGTATACCGCCGTCACACCTGCTGCATATTCCGGTTTTTTCATTCTTCCTTCTATTTTAAAAGAATCGATCCCGGCTTCTATCAGCTCGGGGATCAGATCGACCGTACACATGTCCTTCAGGCTCAGATAGTACGCGGCTTCTTTTTTATCCCCTTTGATCCGGTAAGGAAGCCTGCAGGGCTGGGCGCATTTTCCCCGGTTTCCGCTCCTGCCGCCCAAAATGCTGCTGAAAAGACATTGGCCCGAGTAGCAGTAACACATTGCGCCATGGATAAACGTTTCTATTTCTATATCAGCCTCTTCTTTGATCTGCCTGACTTCCGCTAAAGAAAGTTCCCTTGCAGGCACAATCCTTTCTGCACCAAGCTCCTTTAGCATACGCGCGCCTTCTGTTCCCGTAATCGTCATCTGCGTACTCACATGAAGAGCAAGGCCGGGAAAATGTTTTTTTACATAAAAAAACACCCCCATATCCTGAATGATGGCTCCGTCCAGTCCCGCTTCGTAAAACGGAAAAAGATAGTCAGACAACTGCGGCATTTCTTTTTCCTTTACCAGCGTATTTAAGGTCAAATATACTTTTTTTCCATAAAGATGCGCATAATGTATTGCATCGCACAATTGTTCTGTTGTAAAGTTATCCGCATATGCCCGGGCTCCGAATTTTTCTCCGCCCAAGTATACCGCATCCGCACCTGCATGGACCGCCCCGAGAAAACTTTCATAATTTCCTGCCGGCGCCAGCAGCTCCACTCTTTTACACTCTTTCCTAAAATTTTCCATCCTTGCACCCATTCGCCAGAGCGTGTTTGAAAATTGCTTTTTCAAACACGCTCTAAAGCAGCTTTCAAAATACTGCGGAAAACGGCTGCCCCGAAAGACAGCCGCCTGTTATTTACTTATTTCTTTTCGAATCCTTTAATTCCGTTTCCATCCTTATGATCTTTTTGGCATCCTCGTTCATTTCCCGCTGCATATCTTTGACGGTATTTTCCGTATTCTCCAGTTTGATCTGCGTAGAGATCAGTTCGTGCTTCAGGTCGTACAGTTCTTTCTCCTTAGCCTGTATCTCCTCCTCCAGCATACTGATCTGCTTCTTTGCCTTGAAATAATCGTCTGCAATGTTGAGCTGCATCAATACATTCTGCATATCGATAGGCTGTCTTTTATAGCTTTCGATCTTACTGTATTCCATAATCTTATTATTAATGTAAGAAGCCACCTTCTGCAAATATTCTTCACTCTCATATCCGCTTAATGTAAATACTTTTCCTCCAATGATCACTTCCGTATCTGTTTTTGCAGCCATAATCCTATCCCAAGCCTTTCTTGATCCTGCAACGGATGCATATACAATATATGCCATTCTATCCTTGCCTGTACTACAAAATCTATTATATATAGGTTAGATAGGAATTTCAAGTACAAAAAAATACTTCTTTCTGTATTTCCCACATTTCCTTCCCCTCCCCATATTGAATTCAGTCCCCTTTTCATGTATAATCTACCCATAAAAAGAAACACTTTTCCTACAGACCCAAATCATAAAAAGAGGCTTTCCCATGAGCACTTTAGACGCAACACCGTATCCATGCTCGAAGCAATGCCGGAAGACGCGAGAATCAAAGTCATGGAATTCACCCAAAAGCTGTTCACATCCAGAAAACCCGTAAATCCATTCATCCCGGTCAGTCAGGAACAACTCCTTTCCGACCTTGCCGAATCACGTCAACAGATTTCCGATGGCAAAGGCCTTGACATGGAAGATGCACTGAAAAGGATGGGTAAACAACATGGATTCATTTGTCGTGATCATCTCACCAAAAGCGCTGTCCCAGCTGAACGATTACATCGACTACCTGCAGTAACCCTGCTGAATGATCAGGCCGCCTACAACGTATGGCAGGATGCTCTAGAAACACGCGACAGCTTTCAAGAGTCGCCGGCAACCTAAAATTCTGCAGCCACCTCCAACTGAAAAACCACGGCTACTACATCATCTATTTCGTGCGACACCGCTACCTCATGCTTTACCAGATAGAAGGCACAACCGCTTATGTGGAGTAAGCGCTGAATAACAGCCTGAAATCCTTGATTTTACTGGATTTTCCGCCTGTTTTGTGGTATAATAAGTTTATTAAAAACGGGAGAAAAAACATGCCTCATTCCGCTAAAGACATCCAGCTTATAGAGCTTATGGATACCATCTCAAAACGGAATGAACTGATCATGACACAGACGAAATCAATGGATTCTTTACAGAAAACCATTGAAGAGCTGCGTCAGGAGTTAAACAGCAAGCAGGCGGAAGTGGATTACCTGAAAGCAAAACTGTTTGGCTCTTCCAGTGAGAAATGCAAAAGCCCCTTTCCCGGACAGATGAATCTTTTCGAGGAACTGCCGGATGAGAGAATTCCAGAGATTAAAGAGCCGGAAATCATAAACGTTTCCGCCCACAAGCGGGGACGAAAACCAAAGGCAGTCTATGAGTAGATGTTTAACAAGCTTCCCCGCAGGGAGGTTATGCTTAATACCCTGACAGACGAGGATAAGAACTGTCCTGTCTGCGGGACACGGATGGTTCCCATCGGAACAGAGACTGCCCGCACGGAGCTTGTTTTCCATCCTGCATGTCTGGAACGCGTGGATTACATGGCAGTCACATATGAATGCCCTTCCTGTAAAGATTCCCTGGAACCACAGTTCGTAAAAGACGAAGGCGGGAAGCCGCTTGTTCCCCACAGTTACGTTTCTTCCGATCTGGCTGCCCATGTGATGTATGGAAAGTTCATCAATGCCTTACCCTACTACCGGCAGGAGAAAGATTTTGAAAACCAGTTTGGCGTTACGGTCGGGCGCGGCACCATGTCCCATTGGACAATCTATTGTGCAGAAAACTATTTTCTGCCAATGACCGATTACTTTCACCGGCTTCTCACCGGAAGAAGGTTTGTCGCAGCCGATGAAACACCCATTCAGATGTTGAAAGAAGCGGACAGGCGCCCGCAGTCCAAATCTTATGTATGGTTATTCCGTTCCGGTGATGACGGACTGCCTCCCATCATGATTTATCAGTACTACCCCACGAGAAATGGTGATGCTGCCGTGGAATTCTTTCAGGGAGCAGCGCCCGGCACCTACATAAATGCAGACGGATATGCCGGATACAACAAACTGAAGGACTTCAAAAGATGCTGCTGTTATGCGCATATCAGAAGATATTTTCTGGAAACCATTCCAAAGGGTAAGGAAAAGGAGTATACAGAACCTGCCGTACAGGGCTTCCTCTATTGCAATAAACTGTTTGAATACGAGCGCAGCTACCGTGAAAAAGGGTTCTCTTACAGGCAGATATACAGCCGTCGTCTCAAGGACCAGAAACCTGTCATTGAGGCTTTTATGGCGTGGATTGATAAGCAGAAAGCACCAAGCGGGAGCCGTCTTGCCAGAGCCTTAACCTATGCAGGGAATCAGAGGTCATACATGATGACCTATCTGGAAGATGGCCGCTGCAGCATATCAAACAATTTAAGCGAGAACTCCATCCGCCCCGTAACGGTGGGGAGGCGCAACTGGCTGTCCTGTGATACTACAGCCGGTGCCGATGCCAGCATGACGGTATATCCACTCCTTGAAACTGCCAGAGCGAACGGTCTGCGCCCCCTAGAAGTATCTGGAATACCTTCTTGAAGCAAGACCGAATAAAAACATGCCTGACGAGGAACTTGAAAATATGGCACTCTGGAATCCTAAAGTTCAGGAATGCTGTGTAAATAAATCATAAAGTATTGAATCCGGAGAAATTCCCGGATTTTTCCATGTGAGATACCCTATTACTTAGCGCTTACGGTACGAATTAGACCAATGTGTTATCGTCGGGGATATTGATTTATTTTATTTGACAAAAGACAACCTTTATTTTGAAAATGGTCTATCGTCATCAGGAAAGTATGAGTACGAAGTAAAGGCAGAAATATTGAAAATAACCCACCCGGAATTGGGAGAAATAAGAGGTATCATAACGATAGGACTGGACCGAATATCAGCTACTTTTAAGTCACATAGTCCCAATCCTTTCGTTTAAGGTGTCTATGCTGGCGGGGACGGGTCATTGTCTATGAACTTGCACTTGTATATTTTTTCAAAGCGAACAAGTAACAGACTCTTGAAATTATCAAAAACCAAACGACTAACAATAGCATTTGGATTATTTCTGATAAACTATTATTTCCTAACAAGCATTCAGCTGGTATGTTTGATACTGTCGCCAACGGTATAACAAAGAGCATTATTATTCTCACCAATCCCTTATATACATCTTTGGGATATTCCAAAAACTTAAGTGAGCTTAAAAACAACTCATGCATAGCTCCAATCTTTATAAAAATAATTGAAAGAAGCATTATCATAAACCATATTGCATAGCATATCGTCACTGCTGCAATTACCGCAAAAAACGTATATGCGATATTAAAAAAACTTATATTTGTCTCAACCTTACCCACTGCATATACAAGCAAGATTATTGAGAAAATTACACTTGGAATTGCACCAAAATAAAAATACCTAAATGATATATAAAACTGAGAGTCACATGGTTTCAGTAAAATATAGTCAAAATCACCTCTGAGAACATAGCTCTGTATCCTTGGTAAATTATTCATAAAAAGCATATATAATATAGATGTTATAAGCTGTGTTACCGCTACTAAAACTAACATTTCCTCACTTGACCAACCAGCTATAGTGCTTGTATTCAAAAAAATAATCTTAAAAAAGTACACATTTACAAAAATATTTAATAAACTATCAATTATTTCAGCTATTAGATTACCTCTATAATCTGACTCTCTGGCAAATGTATTCTTCAAAAAGCCTAAGAATACGCTACTGTAAAATCTTAATTTGGGCATTCTAACCTCCTATTAATTCGTAGTGTTTTATTCCATTTCGCCAAAGTATTTTTAATAGCAAAGCAAACACTACAATCCATCCCGTGAGGACAAAGAAATACAAAACTAATTCATCCCTATTTATATCCATCAATAAAGTTTGAGCTGGGTAATATATCATATATTGAAATGGCAAATACTTGCATACACCCCTTACCTGATCTGGTAGTAACGTAAGTGGAAAAAGTCCACCTGCTAGAAATTCAATAGCAAATGTCAATGTATAATACCAACTTGAAATTTCATATACCCAAAAGCTGCACAACCCTATCACCATTGCCATTTGAAAGTAAAACACCATTGCCACAAATACTTCAATGAAAAACAACAATATTTGCATTGGAGACTGCCAATAGCTTTCTCCCCCAAAAAGTATTCCTAACAATACCGAATATAAAACTGTACAAAATATAATTCCTTCACTTTTACTAGCTAAATACTTTACAAAAGTATAATGAATATAGTTTATTGGCTTACATATAAAATGTTGTATCTCTCCACTTTGAATATCATCCATTATTTCAAAGATAAAATCTGGAGTAATCACCATTGCTACGAATCGCGCCAGTATAATATAAAGAATCATTTCATTAAAACTCATTCCCTTTATACTGCCTTCTATAGAGAACACACTGTCCCATAAAAAATATAACGCGAATACAGGAATCAAAGTGCAAACCAATTCTACAACAAATTCAAATCTATAATCAGTAACCTGCTTCCACATAAGCCCATATACTGATAGGTATTTCTTAAGCACTTTCATACTTCTTCTCCATTTCATAGAAATCTCTGACTATATCTTCAGCATCCATTTCTCTAATCATGTAGTTCGTAACATATTTATCATCAGCCAATTTATGTTTAACAAGAGAAATATTATCCTTTTTAACTCTGAGTTTTATTTGAGAATCATTCCTCTCTATAACACTTCCAAACTCTTCCCAAGAACTTCCATCGCTCTGATCTGTACTATCAATAAAAATCAGCACATCTTTTCCATGTTCCTTCACAAAATCACTTAATTTTCCATCATAGTAAACTTTTCCTTCATCTAAGAAAATTGTCCTATCACAGACTGCCTCTATATCCCCCATATTGTGACTAGTAAGGATTACAGTTGCATTATTCTTTAGGCTATAATTTCTAATAAATTCTCTAACATCCTTTTGTGCACTCAAATCCATTCCAATTGTCGGCTCATCAAGAAAAAGAATTTCTGGTTTGTATATTAATGAACCAATTAGTTCACACTTCATTCTTTCCCCTAAAGACAATGTTCTAACAGGACTATCCAGAATATTTTCAGCACCTAGCATTTCAACAAGTTCTTTTAGATTTTGCTCATATTCCTGATTACTCAATTCATATATATCTTTAAGCAATCTATAATTGTCTTTAGCTGAAACATCCCACCAAAGCTGTTGTTTCTGTCCCAAAAGAAGTGTTATCTTCCTTTTATATGTTCTTTCCTTTTTAAAAGGATCGTGACATAGGACTCTTATCTGACCTGCAGTTGGCATCAATAAACCCGTCATCAATTTCATCATCGTTGTCTTACCAGCGCCATTTTGCCCGATTATTGCGACGCATTCGCCTTTGTTTATTTCAATTGAAACATTATTGATTGCATTCTTCTCTACATATTTTCTATGGAAAAAGTTATCAATAATCCGCTCCTGCTTTTCATATCTTTTAAACGTTTTTGTAATGTTATTCACTGATATAGCAATCATTTGCTCTCCTTTCGTGTTCGGTTGATATATCATTATACTGTTAACACTTGGTAGAAATCGTCATTCGAAAGCAGAAACAATCCATCAAACCAAAGTCCCCCCAAAAAAACATTGTACCAGTGTTTCCTTTCTCAGCTGTTATTGTTTAGGTTGAATCAGGTTCAGCCCGGCGGTAAGCGTTGATATAACAAAGTCTAAATCTTGCGATGCCTGTCCTACACTCCAACTCGCCGAAATTAATCTTTTGCAGTTCAAACCAATCGCATTATTTATGTTTTAATTCATCAAGTGCGTGTGATAGCATTTCAGTTAATACAACGTATTCATTGTCCACTGAATTTCTTAGCTGATACATTGGCAAATACACCCGTTTAAGCAGCCAAACAAATCACAATGCCTTTTTCTTTTTGGACATTTTTTCTACCAATTTAGGGTATTTCATTTTGTCTGGAATTGACTAACTCCAGACAACATTAACATAATACAATCATTGATAATCTTTTCCGCAACAAATGACTTTGTTCCAAAACCAATAGCCCTTCCTGTATGCAACGGTCTCATCTCTTATCTAAGTCAGCAATCATCACTTCAAGCTGTTGTTTATTATTAGCTCTAATAAGTACTGATTGGGTACACGCCTAAAAGGCTGGGATCACAAGCGTTGTTACTGATTCTCTATAACAAGGTACTTATTTTTTTCTTTCCTTAACTCTTTTGACTGCTCTTAGATATATTGCCTTATTGTATCTTCTGTTATATTGCAGATTGTTGATACATAAAATCCTCTCGCCCAAAATGACTTATCCTATCTGCTTTGCAGTTCTAGATGCCTCTCATATATCGTCAGTGTGCTTTTCCCTTTCAAATACACCATAAAACTTGATATGCTTAGTTTGTATTACTACACTTAGATGTGTGTGACCCTCACACGCTCCTGCTTACTCCATTCTCTCGTACACATCTAGGGAATTAGGATTTTCATTCAGCAACAATTCTTTCAACATTATTCAAAACATCTATGTAATATCTAAATACAAATATATTTTATCCTTTTATTTCCAAAAAGTCTGTGCCGTTTTAAGAAAACTTACACTTTTCCAATGGTTAGCGTGGATACATTAAACTAAAAGATGCAAAACGATACAATTGCTAGGCACACGTTCGCAGATTCCTTCCGGAAAATGCTTGTTTTCCTAGAGCGTGTTTGAAAATTGCTTTCTCCAAGATGTGCGTCACAGTTTGTGGAAGACTAAAAGCATAAATGCTCTGCCAAATTTAAGAAGCGTAGCGAGCTACGTTGATTAAATTTGGTGCAAACATCACGCAAAGTAGGGCGTGCAGATGTCATGCCATTAAAATAGCAGAAATGAATTTTCAAACACGCTCTACCATCTGATGATAGAATGCCCTGCATGATGCTTTTAGTTTCTGTACTTCCAAGCAGATCATCCTCATAGCGAAAATAAAAAATATTTGTTCCCAAAGAAAAAACAAAGGCGTAACGCGCAGTCATATAAAATTTATAAAAGTCCCGCAGTCCGCCACTAAAGCGGACTACAGGACTTTTTTTGCTAAAAAGCTGTCAAATATAGGATTATATATAAGTTAGATAGGAATTTCAAGTACAAAAAAATACTTCTTTCTGTATTTCCCACATTTCCTTATATTTCCCGCAGGTCGAAAGCAGCTCTTCATGTTTCCCAAATCCGACAATCCTGCCTTGATCCATCACAACAATCTGGTCCGCCAGTCTGGTAGACGCAAGGCGGTGGGTAACGATCAGCGCGGTCTTTCCCTTGCACATCTTTATAAACTGCTCATAGATCCTCTTTTCTTCCATCACATCGATCGCTGCGGTAGGTTCGTCTAACAGGATCATCTCATGCTTTCTGAAAAGTCCCCGGCGGATCGCAATACGGTTCCACTGTCCGCCCGAAAGATCCGCGCCGCCGTATTCCGGCGCCAACACCGTCTCAAAATCCTGCGGAAAAATTTCCTCCTTTACCGTCAGTCCCAAACGGGCCAGTTCCTTCCGCTCCGTCTCTTTTTCAATCTTTTCCCTAAAATCGCTGATCCTGATATTGTCCAAAAGGGAGATTTTATACTTTCCGAAATTCTGGAACACCCCCGTCATGCCTTGATAAAAAGAAAATCTCTCATATTCCACCGTACTCTTTCCGTTGTGGACCACTTCCCCTTCCATCGGCAGGAAAATTCCCGCTAAGAGCCTTACTAAAGTAGTCTTACCTGAGCCGTTTTCTCCCACGACGGCAACCGTCTCGCCCTCTTTTATCGTAAGATCCACCCCGTCCACAGCCTTCCGGCCGCTGCCGGGATACCTAAAACTTACGTTTTTTGCCGCGACCGTTCCGTGTTTTGTCAGCCGGATTCCTGATGCCGGCTTCTCCGGCATTCTGCAAAAGTCAAGATAACCTTCTATCCTTCCCCGCAGCGCAGCGCCGTACTCTAAACAGTCGCTCACGAACCCTTCCGTCATTTCAAAAATACTGTCCACCGAACAGAAAATACCGGCAAACAGACCTACCGTAATCACTCCTTTTGTCAGATCGTAAAACATTAACAAGACAATCCCTACAAAGCTAAAAAATGTCATGACCGCTAAGATCAGATCCGTCGCCGCTCCTTTTTTCCATTGCTTTTTCCTGTATCCGTTCCATTCCGAAAGGGCATCTTTTACTTTCTTTGTCAGGAAAGGACAAATCGAAAGACTTCTGCTCTCTTTTCCCATATCCCGCCCGTTTATGCAGCCGGAATAATACTTGATCTTTCTTTGACAGCCCGCCGTCTCTTCTTCCAGCTCTACATAAAATTTGGATTTTACAGCCTGACTTAATAAAGTCACGGCAAAGATCACTAAAATAATCAGTCCCAGCTTCTTCTCCTGCCTGTATAAATACAAAAATAACGTTCCGAAATAGGGAAGATACAAAAAGAATCCGGTCAGAAACTCATTCACAAAGTTCCGTCCGACTCCGGCTCCGCGATAGGAACGCTGTATGCTGTTCAAAGTTTCCTCCGATTCAAACATGATCGGTTCTAGCCGCCCGACCTTGCCGTTAATATTTTTCCCCAGACCTTTTTCGGTCTGCATGGCATGTTCCTCTCCCATAATATTATACAGTCCCGTCATCAGTTCTCCTGCCGCTTTGATTCCGAACCAGATGAAAAGCATAAAAATAACATCTTTTATTTTTCCATCCCTGACCGCTTCGAACAACGTATCATAAATTTTCTGCAGCCATATGATCCCTTGGGAAGATAAGATACCTGCCGCTGCCGCGACGACATAATTGAGGCCAAACAAAACGGGATGAATTGCCAAAACTTGCCTGAACATACGAAAAAACAATGAAAACAATCCCGTTCTTTTCTTACTTTCCATCGTACCATCCCCTTTCCGTCCGATACATCTTTGCATAGATTCCGTTTTTTTGCATTAACTCTTCATGAGTCCCGCTCTCTTTGACCTGTCCCTGTCCCATTACAAAAATACAGTCCGCATTTCCTGCAATGCCAAGACGGTGCGTAATGGCAACCACGATGCCTTCCATCCTTTCAAACATATCCGCAAACGCCTTTTCACTGACGGCATCCGCCGCTGAAGTCGGCTCGTCCATAATATAAACCGGCGCCTGCTTGTAGATACACCTTGCAATGGCAAGTTTCTGCCACTGTCCGCCTGAAAGATCGCTCCCTTCTTTCTCTAATTTTCCAAGGAATGTGTTTTCCTTCTTTGGCAGCTCCGCTATTTTTTCGGCAATCCCGCTCTTTTGCAGCGCTTCTTTTACACTGCCGTTTTCCGTATCGATCCCTTTTTTTCTGTCGCCCTCTTTTTCCTTACTGTTTTCTGTTTCCCTATCGTTTCCAATGTTCCCGATCCTGACATTTTCCGCTGCCGTAAGCTGGTACTTCGCAAAATCCTGATACAATATGCTGAAACAGGAAAAACGGCTTTCTTCACTAAGCTGTGAAAGCGGAATGCCGTCTATTTCAATTTCCCCTTCATATCTGCCGTAAAGCCCTGTCAGAATTTTTATCAAGGTACTTTTCCCCGCTCCGTTTTCCCCTACGATGGCATATTTCTTTCCCTTTTCCAATGTAAGACTCACATTGTCCAATACTTTCGGGCCGTCCCCGCTATAAGAAAACGAAAGATTTTTTATACGGATCTCTTTCACGTCTTTTATCCGTGAAGCCTCCCTACATTCCCCTTCCCGCTCCTTAGCGTGCGTTTGAAAATGATACGATCCGCCTGCCCTGCATTCCCGTCCGCTTTGAAACAGTCTGTCAAAATCCTTCATATAAAGAGCGCTTTTCTTTAATCCTCTCAAGGTCTGCATAAGTTCTAAAGAAATCTTCTGTATCAGGTCATTGACCGACTTAACGGTACTGATATAAGTCCCTATCGTCAGCATCCCCGAAAAAACAGGAAACAGCAATATGGTCATGACTGCCGTTTGAACCGTCAAAGCCAGAATCACGCTGAGATTACTATGTAACACGCCGTAAATCACTGCCTTTCTGGTACTTACGATCGCGCTTTCCTCTTTCTGCTCCCACTGCCTGTTTAACATTTCCGTATATTGAAAGACTTCCCGCTCTTCCATATTTCTTCTATCCGTCAGCACTTCCGCAAAATAATCCGCCACGCGCAGGGCGTCGTCCGCCTCTTCGTCCGCTTCATAGTCCATTTCCCCGCATTTTAAGGAAATCCTGATAATGGGAATCGCCATGACCATGATCAGGACGGCCGCAAGCGGCACTTTTGCCATTAAAACAGCCAAAATAGAACCCAGCCTGATCAAAAAATCCGCCCCGTGAAGCAGATCGGAAAATCCTTCTCTGATCCGCTCCGACGGGGTTTCCCCAATCTTTTTTATAAGAAGCTGCATATTCGGTTTTTCTAACTCTTCATAAGGAATCTCAGCCTGCCGCTCCAATACCCGGATGTCGATTTCCTCACTTAACTTTAACGCAAGTCCGTTTTTCAAAAAGACGCCTGCCGACTGGGCCAGATATTTTATGGCAAGTAACAAGATCAGTAATAAGACCGCCTGCGCCAGACCGGAACGCCCTTCCTTTTCTCCAAAAAAAGCAATCACTTTGTCAATAAAATTGCCGGATATAAGGATAAACAGCCCCGGATAAACTGCACCTATAAGATAGCATAATAAGATCCCCACAGTATGCGGGAAGGCATACCTGCAGGGGATCAGGAAATAGTCTTTGAAACGGTATTTTGGCTTTTGCATGTCGGTGTCCTTTCTGGCGGGTTTCTTTTGTATTATTTAGTTAAAATTTAAATCCTCTTTGGAGAAATCAACTACCAGTTGCTCTGGAATCACAATTGTGATCCAATAAGCACAAAAATGCATTGATATTGCTTTGTATTGCGGAAAATAACGAAATTTAGAACAATAGAAATCAGATTTTTTATTTACTTCACTAATCTCATAAAGTTTCAAAGGAGTGTTTAGTCCCGTCTTTAACGCTTTACCCAATGCTTCTTTGGCTGTCCATGCAAGTATCTCAAGTTGATCCGCACATAGAATTTTCTTTTCCCCATCGTCTAATATCAGTTTAATTTTATTTGCATAATCCGAACTTTCTTTTTCAATATCAATCCCGATTGGGTTCACCTTTTGAGATGACAAAGCAACACCTATTCGTCCAGAATGTGCAAGTGAAATTACTGCTGGTGTCCTACTTGAAGAGGAAATAAATGGTTCATGAAAATTTCCGTTCTCAATTTCTATTTCCTTCATCTTCTTTGTTGGATAAAACAGCGTCACTGCATATTTACCTGCCAATCGTCCACATACATAACTAACTTTCCTTCGTGTTAACCGAAAGTGCGCATACTTCGCTCTTTCTTGCGCGGAAAAGTAATTTGAAAGGTTCAAATCTTCCACTTGGCCATTTATCTTGCAAGTACTAAATACAATTTCATTCATGAATATCGCTTTCCTATTTAATAAAATGCCATTAATACTCATAATACTTCCACATATAAATATTATTTATTTTCATACGACATATTCCTCTTCTTTCAAATCTAATAAATCATGTTCTGTAAGCACCTTGTAAAATGCATTCCAATATCCCATAGCCGTCTCTCTTGAAACATTAGAAATCCGAGCAATTTCCTCAATAATCCTCTCTTTTTCTCCCTCCTTTTCAACCACATTAAAAAGGATTTCATATTTTGCATTTAATTTAATTATATTGATTTTACCACGATCAATTTTATAAAGAAACAGTTTATCATCAAGAATTTCCCTAAAAACCCTAATTTCCAAATCAACACGTTCTTCTTCATCAATTACACTATTAAGTTGAAATAGATAGTCGCTAAATAAAATCCAATGATCTCTATAGACCCAATTTGTTGCAAATAAAAATTTACCTGAACTGAATTTTTCAATGTTATCTAAGTAATACTCTCTTTGATATCCATATTCTACATTCATTTTATAATTTGTAAACAAAGCAAGATCATCATTGGGATCTTCTACTAATTCCAAATCATATTTTTGTGGATGATTATAAACATCACAATATTTACCTAATGAAAAATAAGAACATCCTGAACTGTGAATATACTCGCTATTTTTTCGAACAAAGTCTAAAGTTTCATCAAACTCTTCTTTTGTCTCTGTTGGAAATCCGCAAATAAAGAACAGATGATTCCAGATATTAACTGCCGCGCTATCACTCAAAACCTGTCTAATATTGGCAACTTCTGTTCCCTTATTCATTTTTTGTAATACTCTTTGATTTATGCTTTCTAAACCAAAAAATAAAATTTTTAAACCTGCAGTATGCGCTTTCTTCAATAACTCTTTACTCATAGCTAAATCAAGCCTAGCGCAAGTAGTCCACTTAATATTTATATTTTCCGCAAGTAATCTATCTGATAATGCAGACATCTCTATCGGTGCAATTGCTTCATCATGGAAATTAATGGCATAACAATCATATTCACTGTTTAAAGTTTTAATATCCTCTACTATCAAATCGATACTACGTTTTCGATATTTTCCGTGATATATATAAGAATGGTCACAAAAAGAGCATTTTCCCCAAAAACATCCTCTACTTGCCAAAAGTGGCAAAACAACACTCGGAGAAAAATATTTTCCTATCTCATTTTTATTAAAAATAGGAGTTGGTAATGTATTAATATCCAAATAGCAATCATCTTCCGTCATTACTACCTTATTTTCCTCATTGATATAAAGAATATTCGGAACTTCTTGAATCGGTATCTTTCTTTTCATATATTCAATTAATTTGATAAACGGATATTCTCCTTCTCCATACATATATAAGTCTACATTAGTAAATAAATCTATATTACACTGTAACACAGAATACCATCTTGACACAATATTTCCACCTAAGACTATTTTTATTTTAGGATTCTTTTCCTTCAATAAAGTTGCTAAAATGTAAGTCGGAATAATTTGGTTCGAACCTGTTAAAGATATGCCTACAAGATCATTCTCCATTGCAATGCGCTCAACAAATGGATTAATCACCTCATATACTAACGTATCTTTCAATTTTCCTCTCTTTACATCTTCTATACAACGTAAAACATCCTTTGATCTTAATTCACTATAATCTTTATGTTCATAATAAACAAAGGATAATGTTTCTTTTTCGTATAATTTCGAAATGCTGGATAAACAACTCTCTATGATTGAAAAACACTTCATATAAACATGAATATCCAACGCCGCTTCACTCCGAAACATATTTTTATATTTATCAATATTTCTTGACATAAAATACATTATCTCTAATAAATCTCGATTTTCACCAGATAATCCCTCGCCATTACTTGGCGTTTTAATTTTTTTAATACATTTTAATATAAATTCTTTTGATAATACATAATCATATATTTGTAAATTTAAATCAATCTGATCTACATCAACTCCATATTTTTTTAAATAAGCCGCTATACAAGGCAAACTTAAATATGGCTGTGACGCAGACCAAAATGGTGGAAAAACTAATAGTGTTTTCATTATATCTTCTCCTTGCGCCATCTTTATTCAAATATAATAAGCAAAAGCTGCCTTAATACTTTCTATTTTGGTTAATTAAATCTAACACACTGCATAAAATTTGAATTGGTATTTGAACATATTGATGATTTTTTTCTGGTAATCCTTCTACCAAATCACAACCAATCAATACTGGATTCTCTTTAAATATCAATTTTAGCATTGCTCTTAGTTGATTTACTGTAAGACCATTTGGAATAATAAAATCCACACTCGGATATATCGCCGGATCAATCACATCTAAATCAATACTCAAATAAAATTTATACCCTTGATACAAACTTAATTCTTTTTTTAGTTTATGAATGTCCTGTATCCCACGATACTGTATTAATTTATCATGAAATACCATATTGGAAACACTTCGAATTCCTCTAACTCCCACTTGAATAATCTTTTTTATAGAATCAAACTCTAACAATTTTTTTACAAAATTTGCGTGATTTATCTCATCTTCCTCAAAAATTGTATTTTTACAATGTAACCGCCAAATAATAATGCGGTCAGATAAAAAATTACCCCAGCCCTTTGCGAGTTGGAGTAATTCACTATAATTCACATGCGATTTTTGATAGATTGGAGTTTTTCACTCCAGGGTGCAAGCTCTGCGAGCTGATTATCGGTCATCTCTTTCGTTGTCCGATGGTCCAACAGAAATTTCAGATATCCGTAAACATTCAGGTCATGCGCCTTTGCCATCTCAACCATTGTATAGACTACAGCACTGGCATTGGCTCCTTCTACAGAATCACTGAACAGCCAGTTCTTCCGGCCGACCGCAAACGGACGGATCGCGTTCTCGCTGAGATTGTTTGTGAAGCTGCAGCGGCCATCCTCCAGATAAGTCTGTGCTGTTTCCCGCCGGTTAAGGACATAATTCACCGCTTTATCCATGCGGGTATTCCGGACTGGTTTTTGCTGCTCAAGCCATGACCAGAAAGCCTCCAGAACAGGTTTTTCCTTCTCGAGACGCAGTACCTTCCGCTTTTCATAATCACCGGGATATTTTTTGTGAATGGAATCCTCTATGGCAAACAGGCGGTTACAATACTGGACTCCCTGGACGGCCGGCAGGCTGTAATCATACTGTTTCCCTTTGGGAACGGCGTCGATAAAGTACCGGCGGATATGTGCCCAGCAGGAACACCGCTTGATATCCGGCAGGCTGTTGTAGCCCTGATAACCATCCGTTTCCAGATACCCATGATAGCCTTCCAAAAACTCCTTTGCATGGCTGCCGCTCCTGGTTGGTGAATAGCCATATAAAATAATGGCAGGAAGGCCGTCTTCGCCGCTGCGGAACAGCCACATGAAGGATTGCGTCTGTGCCCGGCGATCTTCTTCCTTCAATACCTGGACTCTGGTCTCATCTGCCATTGCGAAGCTGCGCTTCAGCAGTTCCCGGTGGAAATAATCATACATTGGCTGAAAGTAATTCCTGGAGCAATAGATAATCCAGTTGGCAAGTGTCGTCCTGCTGATCTGGGCACCATACTGTTTCCAGTCTTTCTCCTGGCGATAAAGAGGGAGCCCATTGGCATACTTTTGATACATTGTCCATGCAACGGCAGATGCGGTCGCCGGGCCTTTTCCTACCAGAGCCTTCTGAACCTGAGACTTTACGATCACAGGTTTTTCCGTGTCTCCCAATCCTTCCTTACAGCACGGACATCCGTAACTCTGGCTGTAGTATTCGATCACTTTGCATGTGGCCGGAATGAATTCCAGCTCACGGCGGACATACTCTTCGCCGATCAGAACCATCTGCGTAC
>OFGZ01000161.1_pt1 | contig 63197 bp, 65 predicted proteins | sample 1521871 | NCBI WGS metagenome assembly OFGZ01 (sample SAMEA3504091, study PRJEB24116) | mouse gut metagenome | biome: mouse gut; feature: mouse-associated habitat; material: faeces | place: Denmark | collected 2011
TATGGATTAGCGGCGGTTATAATTTTAATGTTTTTCATAGTAAACAAGCGTAAGCAAAGGATTTATAAACTTTGTTTCGCCCGTTTTACGGTAACCTAACTTTTCATATATGTAACAGTTAACTTTTTCTTGCAAAATTGTGTCCAGAGCCCAGTTATCCTCGCCGTGAATTTCTTCCGCCGCCTTTATTGCCGCTTGCGCAAAACCTTGGTTGCGATATTCCGGCAATATGAAAATAGGAGAAATTCTCTTGACGTTGCCGTTCTTTTTATCTACTACTCTTATTGCCCCCACAACAGTTTCATCTGATTTAATCAGGTAGAAAAACGTATACGGCTGTTCAATGCGGCTTTTAACTTTTTCAAACGGTTCGTTACCAGGGCTCGTATCATAGTCGCGGTACTTTTCCAACAGTTCGGCAAACGCCTGTCTTTGCATTCTATATATTATTTCGGCGTCGGCAATTGCCGCTCGGACTAACCTTATTTTCATTGTAATCTCTTTACTCTTTTTTATATTATAGCTTTTGCATTGTTAAAAATCAACCTATGATTTTAAGAGTTTTTTAAGCGATTACAAAAATTTTAAGCAAAAATAAAAAAGACACGCAAAATTGCTTGAAATTTTAAGCGATGTCTTATATAATATCTACGCGAACAAGTAAAGCGGTTGCAAAAACTGAATATTGGGGTGTCGCCAAGCGGTAAGGCAACGGACTCTGACTCCGTCATTCGTTGGTTCAAATCCAGCTACCCCAGCCAAAAAGCCTTGTTTTTCGTTATTTCTACCACGAAATGAACGATTAACAAGGTCTTTTTTATGCCCAAAACGCCGCAATTTGCGTGTAACTTGCGTGTAAACGACGACAATTATATAATATAGTCTACCTTTCGCGCCTGCTCTTTCATAAACTCCCGCGAAAAGTGCGTATATACTTTGCTCGTTTGCGTGTTGTCCGCCGCGTGTCCTGCCCACACGCTTACAACCTCGCGCGGAACTCCGCATTCCTGACACCGCGTAATAAACGTATGCCGCAGCTCGTGCAGATGGTGCGCAGGCATTAGCCTTTTCATTGCCTGCGTTAGCGCGTCCGGACGCACGGTGCGCAAAGCGTTAAGCTCGAAGCTCGGCAACCACCGCGCCAACATTGGCGTAATCGGTATTATACGCCTTTTCTCGTTAAAACCCTTTCGGACTTTTGCGCAGACTACCGAAACGAAGCCGCCTTCGATACGCGCGTTTGTAAGCTCGCTCCTTCTGATACCCGTATAAAGCAAAAAAATAAGCGCGTGCTTTATAACTTCGTCGCATTTGCTTCCGACAATTAGTTTTAATAACTCCCTTTCCTCTTCCAACGTAAGCGCAACGCCGTTCTGCTCCTCGTATTGCGGCGGTCTGATAAACCGCATTGGCGAACGTTCGATAAGCTCTTCGCCGAGCGCGAACTCGAACACAGCTTTTAACGCTTGATAAATCTTATCCGCCGTCCGATACTTCTTGCAATCTATGTAACGGTTTATAAGCTCCTGACAGTCCGACTGTTTAAGCTCGTCCACTCTGCGCCCCTCGTATGCAGGGAAAACGTTCGCGCGGAATACGCTTTCGTAATGCTCGTACGTTGTCGCCTTGATTATCGGCTTCCGAAGCTCCAACCACCGCGCCGCGACTTCGTTAAACGGCGGCAAAACTTTTTGAATCTCTTCGATAACGGCAACGGGCGAAGTTTTACCCTTTGCAGGTCTGCCGCCGTTCCGCACGTCTTGGATAAACTTTCGAACGGCTTCGTCCCTGTTCTTCGAAGAGCCGAAGTAAGAAACGCCGTCTATTTGCTTGCGTATCTCGTATACGCCCGTTTCTTCTCGGTAACTTATATTTTTTTGATTTATAAATTTTTCTCTAAAATTTTTTGGCAATGCTTTAATCTCCTTTTCTGTGAAATTCAAGCCTGCGCCCTCTTCCTCGTCTTTATCCTCCTTGCCGTTATAGAATTTCAAAATGTTACAGCTATTTTTTTTAGCTCTGATTTCGTGGGCGCAGGTGCGCCCACGATGTGCAGCTGCGGCAACTCGTCCGACATTTCGCCGTACAACCCCGCAAGTTCGGAAATCAGCTCCCCGAACCTCTTCAATTTCTCATACAAATTCATTAAAAAATACTCCTTTCAGCAAATGCGCCTATGGAGTAGATTATATCAATTAGACACTGAACGATATATTTTAAAATCTTTCAACTTGAAAGAGTATTTCGCGTATTTTGTTTCAAGTTTATCTATTTTTATCCCGACAAAATCTCGCTCTTTTAACTCTTTTATTAAACGTTCTCTCAATTCAGAAGTAACATAAACGGTTACAACTCTTTTATCTTTCTCTTTAAAATCAAAAGCAAATACTGAATACTCGTCTTTACTAATTCGAAAGCTTATAGGTCTAACATTAAATGCCTGTCCTGAAATAAATAAATTAGGTTGCTTCATTTTTTGCTACTAAGTTTCTGCGTGTTCTCCGCTTCGGTGGGGAGCATTGCTTTTATATTATTTTTAATAAGCTCCTGTTTGTAATAGTTTAATTTCCGAAAATCTTCTACTAAGCGTTGCTCTTCAATCGAATAGCCACTATCTACTAATTTAATGTCCTTTGCTGGCAAGTAACCCGTTTCCTCTAAAAATTCCTCAAAGCTATATTTCAATTTTTTGCAAATTTGATATATCGTATCGAGAAATATCTTTTGCGGTCCCATTGTTGGAGATTCTATGCGTGCAATCGTTGTATGAGTTAAACCCGTTGCTTCCGCAAATTCCCGTAACGACATATTTCGAGTACTTCGCAATTCATATACTTTTTCGCCAATCGTCATAATTCAACCCCTATTTGTAACAATTTTATTACAAGTACTGTAATTTTCTCGATACAAATGTTGACAACTCCGTAATTTAAGTGTTACAATTTCTGTAACAATCAAATTACAAAATGTAAAATTGATTGTGTCGCACCAAACAGGAATGTAGGCACAATAAGACGAAAAGAGCGGAAATCTATTATCACTTGAATCCGAATAATAGTTAACGTCTAAATTTGCTTGCAGAGAGCGTTGTAACTGACAACGAAAAAAAGCAGTTGTTGTGGCTGGCAACGTTAAATAATCACGGTATATCTCTCTCATCCTATTTGGGCATTTGGCTGGTCGGACATTACACATAAAGGAGTTAAAACAATTGCGGGGTGTAATGCGCAGTTTTAACAAAAAATGCGGTTTAGCGCCAATCAAAAAGCCGAGTAGTAGGACAACACTGACGTGGGAAAAGTCGGGCGCACTAACCTAGAAGGCTTTCCGCATTACGCCCCAGCGCAGGGGAATCTGCAAAGGGGCTTTCACCTAAACCTCCCCGCAAGCTTTACGTTTTGCAATCTTCCGTTATAGCTTTGCGGGGTCAGGGTTTAGGTTATCAATCAGATTGCAACTCTTCGGAGTTACAAAATATATTTAAAGGTTTTAGGTGAAACAAAATGGCAACAATTATCAGACCCACAAAAGAACACAGCGAAGCACAACAGAAAATAACCAAAGCATTAGAAACAATTTTACACACTTGCGATAGCGAAAAAATTAAACAATGCAATATTGAAATGGACGAAGCATTTGCGACGTTAAAAAGGTTAGCCGACGAACGTAAACTTGTTGAAGTAGTTAAAGCGTGAGGTGATAACTATGCCGACATTTATTGAATTGCATTACCAAGATTGCGAAATGAGCTTTAATTTAAACCATATTTTGAGGCTTTCACCCGTTGCTAACGACAAAAAAACTTGCTTAACACTCATTGATAATTCGTCCATAGTAGTTGAAGAACCTTACGCCGAAGTTAAACGGCGAATTGCCGACTTAATGAAATTTTAATACGCGCGCCCCGCGCAAAGGATAACCGGCAATGACTGAACAACTGATAAATCAACTGCAAGCGAACTTGAAATATATCGAAAATTCCGAAAACTATTTTTCAATGTTCAAGTACGTTATAAGCTCCTGCACCACTGCGGAATTTGCAAATCAAATTCTACACTGTTTGGAAGAGCTGAACGACGAAGAGTTCAGAGCTAACGTAAAGCGCATTTCAGAAGCAAGGCGCAACGCAATTAAACTGCACGGTAAATGGACTATTCGGACGTTGGAGCAAAGTAAAACAAAGCACACGGTACGCACGTTCGTTAGCACACTGTATTCGGATATTTTCGATACGGAATTAAAATAACCGGGCGACAAAGCCCGCAGGAGGAAATAAAACAATGACAAAGGAATTTAAGAAAGGTGTTGTAACCGTTTTAAGCGTTGCAATTTTGGCGGGCGGAGTATGCGGCGTTGGGTATTGTTCGCGCGGCAATTCGGGGAAATGGTTTGAAAACATAACAAAGCCCAATGAATGGTCTTGGAAGGACAAGCCGCAAAGCGGCGATAATAACGAAACGCCGCCCGAAGAACACAACACTTTTGACGGCTTGGAATTATCCAATTCAATTGACAGTAACGGCGTTTCGCTATTCAGCGCAGTAATTGCGCGGGAAGAATACGCGGCGTATGGCATTACTCCCTACGCGGATACGGCATACACGTTGACCGCAACAGTATTGCCCGCGGAAGCAACCAATAAAGCCGTTGACTATACGGTTGCTTGGAAAAACCCCAATAGCTCTTGGGCAAGCGGCAAAAACGTTACTGAGTACGTATCCGTTGCCCAAACTTCGGACGGCTCTTTGACAGCTACGGCAACGTGCTTTAAACCTTTTGGCGAGCCTATCGTAATTACCTGCACCTCGCGCGATAACCCGTCCGCGCAATCTTACGTTAATTCTAATTACGTTAAGCGGCTTATAAATACAACGTTAGCGTTGGGTAACGGCGTTGTACTCAACGGCGATAACAGCTCCGTTTTTACTTGGTACGCCGACAGTGATAAGATTTTGAATGATTATAACGACTTTTACTCTATCGGCACGAAAGAGGATAATGTTGTAAATCATTATGTATCTATAACTACCAGCACAGCCCTACGCACTCAGTTGGCAAAGGTTTGGACTTCAACGACAGACCGCAAAGCCTACACTGCAACAAGAACGTATAAAACACCTTACGGAATGCGTTACGGCTTATGTTGGAACGATTTATTCGACCCGGGCGGCGTGGTGAACGGCTTCGGCGAAAACGAGGGCTTGTTTTCTTTCTGCTCGGACGAAATCGATTACGGCGAGTGGGAAATAAACAACACGCAGTTTAATAAGCTTATTACCTGCCTGAAAGCCTCCGACGTTGATTTTATAATGACGGTAAAATCGGAGCTTGCTTCGGGCGCGGAATATTCTAAAACTTACAACGTTAACGTGGCGGACAGCGTGCTAAAAATAGGCGTAACCTCGGTAGGCACTAACGTAGGCGAAATAGATTTTTAAGGCGGAAGAAATGACCATACGACAAATTTGTAGCCGCTCACTTTACATATTATTGGCGGCAGTACTTATAATAACGGCGCTTATAGGCGGGCAGGACTTCCTACCCGCTTTTGCGCAAAGTACTAACGTTTTGGACGATTTGCAAAAAGACGGTACTTTCAATATAAACGACTATCCCGCCGTTCCAGACGATTACAGCCTTAAAGTTATACAGATTGCCGAAACCACGGACAAAGAGCTACTAATTTACGTTTACCAACCCGCGGCGCGAACTAAAAGACTTGTCGCAAGCTCAATAAATATTGCGCGGGAACAGAACAACACTTCAAAGCTTGCTTATGTCAATTACGCTTTGGAGCTGATAATATCCGCGGGAGAATTTTTCAAGTACCGCGTAAAAGGCTTCGAGCTAAGCCCCGAAGCTATTCGGTACTACAACATATCCAACATATTAAGACCCTTTGACAAAACGATTGACACGCCGCCCGCGGCGGGAAGCATAGCCGAGGTTGAAAACCGCGTTGCGCAATGCTGGACAGCGCGAACCGTTGACGGCAACGTTACATACTCTATGACCGACTGCGAGGTTGTAGAAATCACAAAAAAGTACGTAGGCTTCTTCGATTACTTTGACGGCGCAAGCCCCAGCATAGGCTGGGAAACGCTTTTAGGCAAGATTGAAATAAACGGCACGCACACTATACGCAATTTTGTAGCGTTTTCAACTGACCGCAATATTGAAAAGCTTATGGAAGTTGAATTGCAATACTCCCTGCAAGACTATTCTTATTCCATATGCGCAAACCCGCTTTGCTTATATTCGGGACACCCCTACAAAACTGTTTATGACAAGAAAAAGGGCGAAGTTATACAGCAAGACCCCGTTACGTTAGACGAAAGAGAAGTTACAAACAACCCGCAGGGCTGGGGCGGTAACAGATATACTTGGAAAACAATTCAGACAACAGAAGAATTTATTGCAGGCGCGGACAGCGGCAACTACACGTTGACCACCGAGGGCGCGAACGATGTTGCGGGTACGCAATGGGTTTTAAACTTCTACGACGCCGTTTTTAATGTTACGGGCAATATCTCGCCGTTAGATAATCAAGTGCATTGGAAAGGGAAAACTGCTTCCAACGTTATGATATTGCGACTTCTGTTTGAAACAGAGGGCAAAACGTACAATTTAGGCGTGGTCGACAACAAGCAGACGGGCGACGGCAAGCCCGACAACGTTAAAAAAGAAAACGGTTTGCCGAAATGGGCTATTATTGTAATTATTATAGGCGTTGTAATAGTTGCGTTAATTGCGCTTATTGTACTTGCCATTTTCTTCCCACCCGTCGGTAAAGCTTTGATACAAATTTTAAAATACCTATTCATCGGCTTATGGTACGTAATCTCCGCGCCGTTCCGCTTAATAGCTTTAATTATTCGGAAGATTTCAGAACGTAGAGCCGCCGCGCCCTCTAAGGCTAAGCCCTCGAAGAGCCGTAAGAAGAAAGCGCCCAAACGACGCGCGACATTAAAGAGCCGCGCAAGAACAAAGGCAGGCAAACGTAAATGATAGTTTTTTTAACGATACTTTTTATCATACTTTTTATCGGAAATTTTGTAACAAAATATTTTGCCGCCGCCGTGCCTTTCCTCGGCGCGATTTCTACTCCGTTAATAATAGTTTGCGTAATTATAGGCGCAATTTTAGCGATATTTATCGGCATTAAAATTTATACCGAAACGCGGAGAAAGTAATGCTCAAAACGATACTTGACCCAATAAGCGAAATAGTATGTTTCATTGGCAAGCGTGGCGTTGGTAAATCAACGTTAATGGCGCACTTCGTAGACGAGTACCTTAAAACGCAAGCTGTACAACGTTGGGAACTCTCCGAAAAGATAATACGCGAAGAAAATGCGCGACGTAAAAAGCCGTTATCATTTCCCAACGCGCCGCCGATATACTCAAATACAAAGTATAATCTTAAAACACGTGCGGGCATTAAAATAGAGCCTATTACAATCACTGGAAAAGAAATCGGCGTAACAATCAACGACGAAGAGTACAAAGACTTATTCCCTGCGCCGCTTATAGTGTTAGACGAGGCGGAAAACGAGTTTGTTTCCAAAGGTGAACACCTGCCAAAAGGACAACTCAAATTTCTTATGCAGTGCCGACATTACAGGGTGCTTATGCTATTAGCGGCACCCCGCGCAGTTTTCATACACAAAGATATTCGCGCATCGGGTGTACGAGTTATCGAGCCGCAAAGATTTGTAAACGAATACGACGCGTTTAATAGAATTTGTAAAACAACTTGGTATTGCCGCGAATTCCGCGACACAAGCGCATTAGAGGAATATATAGCAACCGACGGTAAAAGCGGAGCCTATATCGAAACAACTTACACGCATAACGGAAACGTGCGCGAGCTGGTCGACAGTTTCGAGTATGAGCGCGACTTTTTCCCGAAAGAAGGAAAAGATTTTGAAACGCAATAGACGGAAGCAACCCAAATTATACTTATTTAGAGAAGATATCAAAAAGCTAAACGACGAATACTCGATATTGTATCAGAACATTAGAAACGACCAAAACTTATCAACCGAACAAATTGCGCGGGCGTGCGAAGTTCTGCTTGAAAAATACAATTTCGAAATCGAAGAGTTTTCAGATTTCCGCGAGGCGGAATATTGGAAAAAGCAAGCGGAAATTGAAGCCAAGAACGCAGAGCAAATACCCTGGCGGCGCGGTTGGTGGTGGAAGCTAATATTCCAACCGACGACGAACCGCGCACAGGACATAATAGAAGAGCAAGCCGCACTCGAAGCCGAAGCAATATTTGCACCTATCGAAAAAGCACTTGACAAACGCGCAGAAACGCTTTACGCGGGAACGGGCAAAAAACTTTCACGACGTAAGCGGCAACGGTTAATGAAAAAGTACTTGAAATTGCGTGATAAACTCATAGGCGACGAAAGCAAAGCGGACAACGCCGCGCCCGAGGAAAAGCCGCAGAGCCTTAAAACGGAAGTTACAACCGCTCCCGTAACGCAAGAACCGCCCGAAGTCGTTGCCGACGTTCAGAGCAACGCACAACTGCCCGAACCGCCCGCGCCGCCCGCAAGAAAGCCGCGCAAAACTGACAATAAGCCGCCCCAACCGATGGCGCAGCTCATTGACCCGCCCGCCGAGGTTGCGCAGCTCGTAGACCCAGGGCATTGACGGCGCTTACTGACGACGTTTACTCGTGCCGGTTCTTGGCGCAACTCATTGACCCAGAGCATTGACCCAGCTTTTTTACATCGAATTTTGACCCAGAAGGAGAGTATTTCCCCTTTAAAATATCATTATGAAGGACAATCATTACAATGCAAGACTACAAAAACTACACGATTAAATGCGCAGACTGCGCCGAAAAAAAGGTATTCAGCGCCCGCACGGTGCGCGGCTTATGCGAGATATTGCGCGACAATGGCTGGGCAGTTAATGCGAATAACGACACTTTCTGGTGCCCTAATCACGCGGGAAGCCATAGGAACGTAGGCAAAGGCGGCGCAAAGCCAAGCGGCGTAAAACCTTATATTCAAATAAAATTAGACATTTAAAACAGGTGAAGTATGAAAATTTTAGTTGCTTGCGAAGAGAGCCAACGCGTATGCAAAGCGTTTAGAGCGAAAGGACACGAAGCATACAGTTGTGATATAGAATTCTGCTCAGGCGGCGCCCCGCAGTGGCATATATGGCAAGACGTTACGCCGTATATCAACGGCAACTGCACGTTCAGAACGTGCGACGGACAGGCGCACACGGTGGAGCAGTGGGATATGATTATAGCCTTTCCGCCCTGCACTTATCTTTCAAAGGCGGGAAGCTCTAATTTAATACGTAACGGCGAGATAGACGAAGAACGCCTACAAAAAGGAAAAGAAGCGGCAGAATTCTTTTATAAATTCTACAACGCAAATTGCCCGCGTATCTGCATTGAAAACCCCGTGCCAATGCAAATGTTCGGACTGCCTGAACATACCCAAAAAGTAGAACCGTATATGTTCGGCGTGCCTGTAAGTAAAACCACTTACTTATGGTTGAAAGGCTTGCCGCGCCTATGCCCGACGAACGTTATAGAGCCGAAATATACCTTTAATACATATCCGCCCTTTAAAAACTCGTTCGGAAAGTATAGGCAGAGGAACAGGAGCAAGACTTTTGAAGAAGTCGCGGCGGCTATGGCTTTAAGTTGGGGAGATGACCACGTTTAGCCGCGCTGATTATTCCCAGGGCATTTTTGACCCAAGTCATTGACCCGCCCGCCGAGGTTGCGCAGCTCGTAGACCCAGGGCATTGACGGCGCTTACTGATGACGTTTACTCGCGCCGGTTCTTGGCGCAGCTCATTGACCCAGTATTTTGAAATCAAATTTTGACCCATTACAGGTAATCTAAAATGCCATATAAACGATTTAAGCGCGGCGTGCGGCGCGTTCTTCGGAACGAAGCACACAACAATTTAAAACAAAATTTTGCGGTGAGTTAGGCTCTATGCTTAACTCACCGCTTTTTTACCACGCCTACAAGCACCACAATATAAAGTATTATTTCAAACATAACACAACAATATATTGTACACAAACAAGACCGCCCGCACAAAATGCGGGGTATGCGAAAAATTTTTTTAAATTATATAGCTAAAATCAACAACTAAATAAGACCCGACCAGGCGGCAAGTCGTTAAACTGTCAGGTGATGGCAGGAGCCAACGCATAAAATCTTCGTGCGAAATCGTATGCACGTTCAACTGCCTAAAACGTCGGTTTATTAAGTTCCGTATAAAAACAAGTTTCGAGGATGGTTACGGAAATTCAACCCGCCGTGGGGCGTAGCGTGCGGCGCAAACGCAAGTTTGCAGTTATGGGGCAGAATTTCGGAAAAGTTTTCGCTTTTCCCGCGTTGCAGGGAAAAGTCCGCCCAAATCAAACTATATTTTAAATATGGGGGGTATCGTACGCCGACAGGCGGAAAACCGAACAGAGGTCAAGTCCCTTAGGTCGCCGCGCTTCCCCAGCCGTAGGCGGTCAGTGGGAAACGCGTCAAATCTGAAATGAATTGCCTCCGCAGTTTAAGGCAAGGTGCAAATTTTTTTAAAAATCAGCCGTTTTGCGCGCCTTAACATTGCTTTAATGGTTGTCAATCATTTGCGTAAATGCGGCAGGGCTCGCCGCCCTGACCTTTCATTATTAAAAGAAAAACGACCAAAGCGGCAAGCCTGCTTTGGTCGTAATGCTGTGTAGAAAAGAAGTTCGCCGCGCCGCCGTTCTTTAATCATTGTCAACCATTAACCAAACAATATGAGGGCGAAATTTGACTTCGAATTGTGGCGCAACACGTAGACCCAGGGCGTTGACCCAGCTTTTTAACGGCGCCGACTGACGACGTTTACTCGCGCCGGTTCTTGGCGCAGCTCGTTGACCTCGAACATTGACCCCGCCCGCCGAGTTGCGCCGCAACCGCTTGACTTTTGCCGAATTATGGCATAAAATGAAATTCCGCCGCAATGGCGGGGTACGAACAGGGCGACCTGTGGCGGTTAGCACTTCCTAAATAAAGGGGGTGATTTTATGGGTATCGAATACATAATGCTTTTGCTTGCGTTGAGCGGGCAGGGGAACGTATCCTCGATTACGGTTACTAAATCTACGGTAACAATTCGCATAAAAAAATAACTGCCCCGTGTCTAAGGTAGGCAGTTATTTGTCCGAAAACTTAGGCTAACCGTCGCTGTAACCTGTATCGGTTGTTGCCCTTGCTCGTATCTTATTATATGCCGCGGCGCGGCATTTGTCAACTACATTATCAAAAATTCTCGCGCTCTCGCGCCGTAGGAACGGTGGCGGGGGCGTTTTATTTGCAATACTACTTCTTTTTTATTATACTTATATATTTCAAATCATCTTTCAATTCATATGCAAGGTCATAAAGCCGTTTACTGACTTTTATATTGCGCAACAAATCGTTTTCTTTAAACTGTTCACCAGTAATAGGATTGACACCTCTTGCAATAGATATTAAAAAATCAATATTCTCTAAATTTGCAATTTTCTTCTCAGGTATAATAGATAATTCTCTGCGTAAACCTTTAACTAATTGTTTCCCCTCATTATTGAATAAATAATGTAAACGCGCAACAGAAACAGCCTTAGCTCTATTAACACCATTCACAGCAATATTGTAATACTGTATATTACCATTTGCACCTTCACTAAGATAACAATCTAAAATTTTAATTTTCTTTTTTTCCTTTGTTTCAGGGTCAATAAATCCCCATACGTCACCTATGCCATAATAAAAATATATCTTTCCGTTATCTCCGAAATATCTATAATCAAATTTTTTTTTCATAGGATACCTATAATTAAAAATTCACGTTTCCGTTGTGTATGCCGTAGTTGTTGTAAGTTTTCGTGCCTATATCGTCTTCCAGACCAAGAAGGTAGTCAGCGGATACATTAAAATATGTTGCCAAACGAGCTATATCGGTAGCGCGAGGCTCATTATAACCATAACACCAATTAGTTATAGTCGCTTTGCTACATTGAAAATCTTTCGCAAGTCTATACATAGTAATTCTATTTTCTTGAAGCAATTTGTTTAATCTAATCGAAAAAATTTCCATTACAAAAGAAATATATCAAATTTTTGAACCAAACACTTGACAAGTTCAAAAAGTTAAACTATTATATTGATAGTTCAACAATATGAACTAAGCGCGCTCCCTGAATTGCGTGCAAACACAGCGCGGAATGGCGATAGTTTTAAGCGGGTTTGCTGTCGTGAGAGTAAGCAAACCCGCTTTATAGGTTGACTAAGGTGTAAACGCTATGAATTGTAAAGATTTTACTGATATTGAAGTTGCAAAGCATTATGCAGAAGTGCATTATAACGAAATTTCTGTCGCAGAGGGAAAAGGTCTTTCATTATTTGAGGCAGTAATAAACAGTGTTATTTTGTCGGGCATTGCTCGCAATTTAAGTTTCCTTGACGGAATTACTCTTTGCAATAATATCTTAAAAGCGGTGATTGATTTAAGTAAGCTTAAAGGTTGACTATGGCAGAGTGGAATTATAATCGAATAGGCGAGGACGGTAGACTTTACAGCTATTACGGAAAAGGTCAAAAGTGGAAGTACATCGAACGCGGCAGACTGCATACAATTCAGGTTGTACACTTTTGGGGCAGACCTAACGGCGTACAATATTATTTAATATCGAAAGACGGAATTTTACTAACTGAGCGCATATCTGCGGCGCGGTTGCACTATTTTTTAAATCAAAAAAAGGCAGAAGAGGAGAGCGAGGGAAAACCCATCGCGTTACCACTTCAAATACAAGAGGTAAAAAACTACTTCCAGGAAAACGCCCCGACCGACTGCGCGTGGTGCGGCGGTTGCGGCTTCTTAGACTTAGACGAAGAAAAAATTTGCACGTGCGCTTACGAAATGTCGCACACAATTAAATCTTTTAATGCACAAAAACGGCTTGACGACTTTTTAAAAAGGGTGGAAGATTGAAGCAGTATTACAGGGGCGCGCCGCCTGGCGGGCGCGTTCACTGGCTTTCGGACGAGCTGGCGGGAGAGTTCGGCAGAGCTTATCACCGCGAATATAATTACCGATTACACAATTACAGGTTTACGCGCTACAACAAACGCACGTTAATTGACGAGTTTTTAATAGTCAGGACTTCGAAGCGGTGCTACCGTGTAATGTACTACAACGCGCAATTTGATTTCTTTCAGTATTTCAGCGCAAGCAACTACAAGCAATGCGCCGACAAAATGCGGGCAATTTACGACATATTTAAACGTTTGGAAGCTGTAAAGGGAAAGGAAAAGAAAAAGTTAAAATAAACAAACTTCGGTAAAATTTCATAAAATGGCGCAAGGGTATCTATTCGTAAAACACAGCTTTTACGAAGTCTTTGGGGTATTTTTAAGCAGAACGGACAGAAGTTAAATCTTTTTAATAAGGTTTAAACACAAAAAAGTATTTTATAAAGTATTTTATAAGGAACTAATTTATCCAAGTTAAAAAATCGATTTAAACATAAAATTTGCTCTAAAATTACTATGCGTAACATAAAACGCTTTAAAATCAGCGCATTTTCTGCTGTTTAACTTTATAATCGATTATATGACGCTTAGAAAGTTCCTGCAAAATATCTTTCGGCTCGATTTGCATTTCAGCCATTAAAACCATAACGTGATATGCAAGGTCGGCAATTTCATAAATAGTTTCTGCTTTTTCGGCGCCTTTTGCGGCAACAATAACTTCGGTAGATTCTTCGCCGATTTTTTTCAAAATTTTATCAATTCCCTGTTCAAACAAATACGTTGTATACGAGCCCTGCGGCTTTTCGGTTTTTCTTGCCTGCAATAATTCATACAGACAATCAAAAGAAAATTCAGGCAAATTTTCGCTTTTATAAACGTAATTATTAAAACAACTGTCAGTTCCCGTATGGCACGCAGGACCGTTTTTTACAACTTCCACAGTCAAAGCGTCGTAATCGCAATCGGCAATAATGGAAACGATTTGCTGATAATTCCCGCTTGTTTCGCCCTTTCTCCAAAGGCAATTTCTACTGCGCGACCAAAAGCACGTTCTGCCCTCGCTAATGCTGATTTGCAAGCTTTCGGCATTCATATAGGCAACCGTAAGGACCTTTTTGCTGTAAAAATCAGTAATCACCGCTGGAATTAAACCGTTTTTATCAAACTTCAATTTATCAATTTCTATCACATTCGTACCTCAATTTTGTTGTTTCTCAACTCGTTTTTTAGCTCTTTTATTGAAAATTCGTTAAAATGAAACACAGAAGCCCCTAAACCGGCATCAACGTTGGTATTTTTGAACAGAGTAATAAAATCGCTTATACTGCCGGCGCCGCCGCTTGCAACCACAGGGATATCAACCGCCTCGCAAATCAAATTTAAAAGCGGCAAATCAAAACCGCGCTTTACGCCGTCGGTATCTATGCTGTTTACCACAATTTCACCAGCGCCGCTATCCTGAGCAAATTTTGCCCATTCAACCGCGTCAATTTCCGTCTGATTTCTGCCGCCCTTTGTAAAAATTTTATATCCTCTGTCCGTAAGTTTAACATCCATAGATAGCACAACGCACTGGTTGCCGTACAATTTTGCCGCTTGCGATATAATCGAAGGATTGGCTACCGCGCCGCTGTTTATACTTACTTTATCCGCGCCGCACCTTAAAACGCGGTCAAAATCATTTAAATTATTTATTCCGCCGCCAACTGTCAACGGAATAAAAACGTTTGCCGCAACTTCCTCTAAAACATTACAAAAAAGTGCTCTGCCGTCCGAACTCGCCGTAATATCGTAAAAAACAAGCTCGTCTGCTCCGTTTTCCGAATAGAACGCCGCCAAATTTGCAGGCTCGTCTATGTCTATAAGATTTTCAAACTTTTTACCCTTAACGACCCGCCCGTTTCTAACGTCAAGACATGGAATTATTCTTTTAGCCAACATTTTTTTCAATCTCCGCAAACTTCAATTGCGCGTTTTAAATCAATTTTTTGCTCGTATACGGCTTTGCCCAATATTGCGCCGTAAATCCCCATATTTTTAAGTTTTTCCAGCTCAGCTATGTCAAAAATGCCGCCGGAAGCTGTTATATTAGGATATTCTGTCTGACATAGTACTTCGTAAACTTGCAAATTTGTACCGTTGAGCATTCCGTCTTTACTTATATCAGTGTAAATTACGCGCTGTACGCCAATTTCTTTTAATTTTTTGCAAAATTTTAAAGAGTTTATTTCGGTTACTTCCAGCCAACCGTTTACCGCAACCTTTTCATCCGCCGCGTCAACACCCACCACAATCGCATTGTTGTACTTGGCTACTGCCTTTATTAAAAAATCGAAGTCCTTAATTGCAACCGTACCTAAAATTACGTTCTTTGCTCCGCAGTCAAGGTATTTTTGAATTTGCGTGAAATTTCTTATTCCGCCGCCAATTTCTACGCTCATACCGCGCTTTGAAACAATCTCTTCAATAACTTTCGCATTGTCGGCGTTTCCGCTCTTGGCGCCGTCCAAATCTACAACGTGCAGATATTTCGCGCCTTGCTCAAGGAATTTGAGCGCCGTTTCAAGCGGGGAAAGCGCGTAACGTTTTACATTGTTATAGTCCCCTTTACTCAAACGCACAACTTTACCGTCAATTATGTCTATGGCGGGAAAAATTTTCATAAAACCACCTTTCTACAAATTTGCAAACGCCTTCAAAATCTTTAAGCCGCTTTCACCGCTCTTTTCCGGGTGAAACTGCACGCCGTAAACGTTGTCCTTTCTTACCGCGGCGGTAACTTCAATTCCGTAGTCGGTCGTTGCCGACACGTTATTTTTGCAGTCGGCAAAATAAGAATGTACAAAATAAACCGCTTCGCCCTGTTTGGTATTTTTAAATATCGGGTTATTATCCTGAATTTTTAAACCGTTCCAACCCATATGCGGCACTTTTAAGTTGCCTACGTAATCTTTAAGCGGTAAAATATCTCCTTTTATCAGCCCCAAACCGTCGTGAACGCCGTATTCGCAACTCTTTTCAAACAGCAACTGCATCCCCAAACAAATTCCAAGCAACGGCTTTCCTTTCTCACATTGCCCTATTAAAAAATTGTCTAATCCGTTCTTTTTCAGCTTGCAAATAGCGTCGCCGAACGCTCCGACGCCCGGAAGAATTATTTTATCGGCGGCATCAATAATTTCGTAATCAGAAGTTACAACACTGTGCGCGCCTATCTTTTTTAAAGAGCCGGCAAGGGAAAACAAATTCCCTACGCCGTAATCGATTATGGCAATCATTACAGTATTCCTTTGCTCGAAGGTATCGCATTGCCCGTTACGGCTACCGCTGTCTTTAATGCTCTGGCGACGGCTTTGAAAGCGCATTCTATTATGTGATGCGTGTTTTTACCGTACAGCTGTACGATATGCAACGTTATTTTCGCTTCCCTTACGAACGACAGAAAAAATTCCTCTATAAGTTCGGTATCGAATAAGCCGACGGCTTTTTGCTTTTCAACAGCGTCGCCGTCGTATACTTTGGCGCTCGGTATGTTTAATTGATAGTTTAAAACGCTCCTTCCGCTTATATCTACGGCGCACAGTATCAAACTTTCGTCCATAGGAATAACGACGTCGGCGTATCTGTTTATTCCGTGCTTGTCGCCAATCGCTTTAAAAAACGCCTGACCGAGAACAATACCAACGTCCTCCACGGTATGGTGAAAATCAACCTGCGTATCGCCATTGCATTTAACTTCGAGACCGAACCCGCTGTGCGCGCCGAACAGCTCCAACATATGGGTGAAAAATCCGCAATCGGTTTCAATTTTATAGTCGCCGCCGTCAAGGTCAAGCGTTAAAGAAACGTCGGTTTCTTTGGTTTTTCTTTCTATTTCGGCACGCCTCATTTTGCATTTTCCTTTAAAATTTCAGTTATTTTTTTTAGCAATATTTCAATCTCTTCGTCCGTTCCAACTGTAATTCGCACAAAATCTTTTATCCTTTCGTCGGTGAAGTGCCTTACCAGAACGCCCTTTTCCTTCAACTTTAAATAGAGCTCTTCGCCTTTGATTGCTTCGTGTTTTGCAAGGATAAAATTTGCCGCGGACGGCAGAACGTAAAACCCTGTTTCTTCAAGTTTTTTTGCAAGATAACGCCGTGAATTTTTTATTTTGTTTAAAGAAACTTTAAAATACCCATCGTCCATAATCGCCTCCATCGCCAAGGCTGCCGAAACGCTGTTTACGTTGTAAGGATGAAACGAATTTTTTACTTTTTTTAAGTCGGCTATCAAATTGCTGTTAGCAATTACGTAACCCACCCTTGCGCCCGCTAACGAACGCGATTTTGAAAAAGTATTAACTACAATCAAATTATCGTATTTTTTAGTAAGTCCTATTGCATTGTAATTTCCAAAGTCAGCATACGCCTGGTCTAAGATTACTATGTTCCGCAAATTGTTTGAAACGATTTTTTCAATATTGTCTTTGTCGAGCTCGATGCCCGTCTGCGCGTTAGGGTTAGCCAGCACAACTGTTCTTTCCGCTTTGAAAAACTCATTTATATCAACGGTAAAATCTTCTTTAAGCGAAATTTGCTTTACGTTACAACCAAAAAGATTTGCAATTACCCCGTAAAAACCGTAAGTTACGTCGGGAAAGCAGACCCCGCAACCGCCATAGGCAAAAAATGCAAAAGCCATAGCCTCGTCCGAGCCGTTTGTAACTAAAACGTTTTCTTCGCCCACGCCGTAGTAATCGGCAACAGTTTTAGTAAGCGCCAAACTTTCGGGGTCGCTGTATCTGTTTAAATTATAAAGTAAACTTTCCTCAACGCTCTTAACCGCCGCAACGCTCGTAAAGTACGGATTTTCATTGGTATTCAATTTGATAAAACTTTTACCCTTGGGCTGTTCGCCCGGCACGTAAGGCGAAAGGCAGTTTATTAAATTGCTTGCAAACCTGCTCATTTTTTCACCCTTACATAAATGCTGTTTGCGTGCGCTCCGAGCCCTTCCGCTTCCGCAAAAGAAATTATATCGTCAGCCGCCCCCGCCAAGGCGCTTTGCGTATAATACACGTATTGAGTACTCTTCATAAAATCGTCAACGCTCAAAGGCGAAGCGTATTTTGCCGTGCCGCTTGTGGGCAGGGTGTGGTTTGCGCCAGCGTAATAATCGCCCACCGCCTCGGGAGTGTTATATCCGAGAAAAACGGAGCCAGCGTTTTTAACCGAATCAAGCAGTTTAAAAGGTTCTTTCACTGCCAATTCAAGGTGTTCGGGCGCGTACTCGTTACTCAGTTTAACGGCTTGTTCCAAGTTGTCCGTTAAAATTATCCTACAATTTGCGTCAAGCGACATCCGAGCAATTTCCTTGCGAGAAAGGCTGTCAAGTTGAGATTTCAATTCAAGTACAACCTCGTTTGCTAAATCTTCACAGTCGGTTAAGAGAATCGCCGAGGCGATTTTGTCGTGCTCCGCCTGAGATAACAAGTCCGCCGCAACAAACCGTGCGTTTGCATTTTTATCGGCTATTATCAAAATTTCGCTTGGACCGGCAATCATATCTATGCTGCACGCAACGCCGTAAACAAGCTTTTTAGCCGTTGCTACGTAATCGCGCCCCGGTCCCGTAATTACGTCAACTTTCGGCACGCTATCCGTTCCGTACGCCATAGCGGCGATTGCCTGCGCGCCGCCCATTTTAAAAACCCGGTCCACTCCGCACAGCGCCGCCGCAACAAGCACTTCCGCCCTGACTTTGCCGTCCGCTTTCACGGGCGTTGCCATAATTAAGTTTTTAACGCCTGCAATCTTTGCAGGCACCGCATTCATAAGCACGGTTGACGGATATGCCGCCGTACCGCCGGGAACGTAAATGCCCGCGCTCTCCACGGGCGTAAACTTTTGCCCGACAACTCTGTCGCCGCAGTTTATTTCAAACCCGCTACGCAACTGCTTGCTGTGAAAAAGTTTGATATTGTCAATGGAATTTTTAATTGTCTGTATAAGTTTGCCGTCAATTTCTTTAAAAGCTTCTTCAAATTCCCCCGCTTTAACTTCAAAGTCGTCGCAGACAAAGCCGTCGAACTTTTCAGAGTATCTTTTCAGCGCGCCGTCTCCGTTTTTGCGCACTTCGGCTATTATTTCCTTTACCTTATCTTCAACGTTTCCGCATATTTCATCGCGCTCGCCAAACATAAATTTTGCCGACTGCCCCGAATATTTTATAATTTTAATCATAATTTTTAACCGCTTTAACCAATTTTTCGACTATATCAATTATGGCGTTTCCCTTAAATTTACAGGCTGATTTGTTGGCAACCACACGCGCGCTTATTTCAAAAATTTTGTCTATAACCTGTAAATTGTTTTCTTTTAAAGTCGTTCCCGTTTCGACTATGTCGACTATCACGTCAGATATTTTAAGCAACGGAGCAAGCTCAATAGAGCCGTTTAATTTAATTATTTCAATATCTCTTCCCGCTTCGCCATAGTACTTTTCCGCAGTGTGTACAAACTTAGTGGCTACCCTCAGCGGCACGGAAGTATCGTCCTTAAAGCCCGCAGGCGCGGCAACGCACATCGAACACTTGCCTATTTTCAAATCGGCAAGTTCGTACAAATCCGCGCCGTCCTCTTCGAGAATATCCTTCCCCGCAACCCCTATATTCGCGGCGCCAAGGCGCACGTAAGCGGCAACGTCGGAAGGTTTTACCCAAAAATAATTTATTTCACCACTTTGGTCGCTGAATATCAGCTTTCGGCTGTTTTTATCGAAATTATCGCACCTGTAACCGCATTTTGAAAGTAGATTTAAAACTTTTTCGCCCAATCTGCCTTTTGGCAATGCAATTTTAATCACTTTAAACTCCTTTACGGCTTGTTTGCATTGCCGTTGGAAACGTAAACTACTTTTCCGCTTTCCGCAACTTTTTGCGCCCTCATCAGCGCGGAAGCAACGTCTTTGCCGTCGGACACGATTACACAATCTATTGGGCGCTCGTCCTTTATCAGATACCGCTCTATTTCTCCGAGATAGAGCGCGAACCCAATCGCGCCGCCGCGCTTGCCCAATTTTTGTAGAAGTTTATCGTATCTACCGCCCGAAAGCACCCTGTGCGGGATACCGTTTATATATCCGTTATAGATGAAGCCGTTGTAATAATCGGCGTTTGCCGTAGCGGAAAAATCAATATTGATTTTATCGCCGAAACCGCATTTTTCCGCAATTTCAAGTAGTTGAGCAATTTCGTTTACCGCCGTAAGCATTTTACCGTTCAAACAAATACTTTTTGCTTCGGATATATATTCACGTGCGTTACCGCGAAAGTTCAAGGCGAATTCAAAGGCCTTTATAAACTTTTCCGAATACCCTTTTTCCTGCGCCAGCTTAATAAAATCGTGAAAATTTTTAGTTTGCAGGTATTCCGTTAGCGGTTGTCCGTCCGCCGCATAACTTTCGAACAGCCCCTCTGTAAAAGCCATATGAGAAATATCGAGCGCATAGTCCGCGCTTATAGCGGACAGTGTTTTACAAATAATAAAAGTAAGTTCAGCAACGTCGGTTAAACTTATATTTCCCGCAAATTCAACTCCCGTCTGCGCAATTTCCTTAAAGTTTTTACCACCCGCCGACGGTCGGTAAACGTTTTCGTTATAAAAGTACTTTTGGGTTTGCCCTTGCAAAGAAGCGCAGTGCTTTATAAGAGAAAGAGTAACATCGGGGCGCATCGCCATAAGTTTGCCGTTTAAATCGGTAAAAGTTATAACGTTTTTATTTATAAGGAAATCTTTGTTATCGCGGTACAGCGCATACTCTTCGAAGCGACCGGGTTTGTATCTTTGGTACCCGTATCCCCTGTAAAGCGCAAACAGCTCTTCCGTTATATTTTCTTCACGTTTTTCAATCGTCATTTTTGTCGCGCCCGTTGTAATCGATAAACTTTTTATATCCGCCGCTGCCGTGAGTAATTGCCCGCGAAATTCTCGATAGCGTAGTGCTTGAAATATCCGTTTCGGCAATTATCTCGTTATAGGTCCAGCCCTCCAAAAACAGTTTTGCCGCATATGCGCGTTGAGCAAACTGCTCCACCTCCTTATAGGTGCACAAATCGTCCAAAAGAGCTTTGCAGTCCTCAACCGTTTCAACCTTAATAATCGCTTCGTACAAATCGTTAATATGTTTTTCCATATTCTTCATTGCGTACCTCTTATTATCAGTATACTTTATCGCTTTACAGAAGTAAAGTGATTTGATAAAAAAATTTGCGGAAATTTTAACTTTTCCGCAGTAAAACTATATTTACACAATAAATCTTGTCAAATTATACTAAATACGGAACGGGCTTTCTCTTTTCATAATAAAAAAGCCTTTTAACTCCTCGCCTATTCAAATAGTCTTTTAACTTTGCGCCCTTATTTAAAAATGCCGAAACACTGTGAGCATCGCTTCCAAAGCTAAGCTTTTCGCCGCCAAGCTCCAAATATCTGTCGACAACGTCGCAGTCGGGCAAAAATTGCGAGCCCGATTTACCCGTAGACGAGTTTATTTCAAGGCACTTATCCCTTGCAATTATTTCTTTAAGAATTTCGTCTAAAATATCGCTAAAATCTTTATAATGAATAGTTGCGCCGCTTTCCGTTCGGTAGCGCGATACGTAGCCGATATGCCCGATTATTTGAAAATCGTAGTCGGCTTTAACGCTTTCCAACACCGCTTCAAAATAATCGAAGTAATTTTCGCGCAGGGTTTTGCCTCTGAAAAACCCATCGTGAAAGCAGTCGCCCCTGTTGGGCAAAGTATGCACGCTGTTTATGATATAGTCAAAATCAAACTTGTCAATTAGCTTTTTGTACTCGTCTACGGCAAAATCGCGGTAGCCGAATTCTATGCCTTTAAGCAGTTTAACGTTGCCGCTCCGTTGTTTCAGCCCGTCCAAATAAGCCGTGTAGGCGGCAATATCCGTTTCGGGAATATCCGCGCCGTCAACGTATGCGTCGTAGTCGTAGTGTTCGGAAAAACCGAGCGCAGACACGCCGCACTCTTTTGCTTTTTCTATATAGTTTTCCATAGCCTCGCGGCTGTCAAACGAAAACCGCGTGTGGAGGTGCAAATCGACAAGCATTTATTTACCGTACTTTTTCTCGATTTCGCCAATCTTGTTTACCCTTCTCTCGTGCCTGCCGCCCTCGAACTGAGTAGTTAAAAACGTTTCGGCAATTTCGAGCGCGTAACCCGTTCCCACAACCTTTTCACCCATAGCCAACACGTTGGAATTGTTGTGCAGACGGGTATATTTTGCGCAGTAAACGTCGTGGCAGTGCGCGCAACGCACCCCGGGCACCTTGTTAGCCACTATGGAAACGCCTATACCCGTAGAGCAAATGAGTATTCCCCTGTCGCATTCGCCGCTTGCAACGGCTTCCGCCGCGGGCAATGCGTAATCGGGATAATCGCAACTGTCGGTCGTATTTGTGCCAAAGTCGACAAACTCGTAGCCGTTTTCTTTAAGATAATTTATAATCGCATTTTTTAAATTGAGACCGCCGTGGTCGCAGGCAAGCGCTATTTTCATAACATTACTCCTCGTATTTTAAAATAAATTCTTCTATTATCGTTGTGCACGCCTGAAAAATCAGGTCGCGCGTGATTCGGTAAGCCTCTATTGAAAAGCCGTAAGGGTCGGGCACGTCAAAACCGCACAAGTCCTTAACGCTTCTTACGTTGCCGCGCTCTCCGAAAAGCTGTTTTTGGCTCTCCGTCATTGTAACGACAAGCACGCTACTATCAACAATATTTTCGGTGAGTTGTTTCGGCTTAAAGTTTTCGAAAGCAATGCCGATTTCAGTAAGCGCCAAGCGCGAATTTTCACTAATCGTACCGCCCACGTCGGCGTTTATTCCGCGCGAAGCCACGTCCCACCATTTAATTTTTCTTTTCTTTATTTCCGCGCGCAAAACCGCTTCCGCCATAGGACTTCGGCAAGTATTGCCCGTGCAGATAAAAAGTATTCTTCTGCGTTTCATATTCAGCCGCAAGCCTTTCTCAATCTGTTCATAACGCCCACCATAATGCCGTCCTGCTTTAAAGGGGCTACGGCAATGATGATATCTGCGAAAGTTTCGCCCTCGCGCAGTTTATCGTACAGATTGCAGGCAATCTCCCTTTCGGTTTCTCCCAAATTCAAAATGCAAGAACAGTCGCAACCGCGCGCAACCTGACTGTCGCAAAGCAACGCCACGCGCGCGCCTTTATTTTGCTTTTCCCTGTACAGAGCGTAAGCCTTTTCCCTGTCGTTATAATCAAACAAAACGGTCTGACAACGCGGAGAATAGTGCTTATATTTCATACCGGGCGAACGCACGCGTTCACCGTCCTTCATCACGTACTCATCGCATTCGCCGACAACCGCGGCAACCATTTCCCTTGTAACTAATCCGCTCCGCAAAACGCAGGGCACGTTGCCCGTGCAGTCCAAAACGGTGCTTTCAATACCGCCCGAACATTTTCCGCCGTCTAAAATCAACGGAATTTTACCGTTCAAATCGTCAAAAACGTGCTCCGCCGAAACGGGACTGACGTGCTTTGAAACGTTTGCACTGGGCGCGGCAAGCGGAAGATTGACGTACTTTAAAAATCTCTGTGCACCTGAATGAGAAGGTATGCGCACAGCAAGCGTGTCCATTCCGCAGGAAACAGCCGAGCTTACGGATTTTTTACTCTTATAAACCATAGTAAGCGGACCGGGCAGAAAAGCTTCCGCCAAAAGCTTGCTATACTGCGGTTGGGCGCAAACAAGAGAGGAAATATCGTAATCTCTGTGCAAGTGAACAATCAAAGGATTGTCGTTAGGGCGCCCTTTAATTTTAAAAATGCTTTCAACAGCTTTGCCGTCGTAGGCGTTAGCCGCCAGCCCGTACACAGTCTCCGTAGGAAATGCAACCACGCCGCCGTTTAAAATTATTTCTTTTGCCAACGCCAAAGAATTTTCGTCAATAGGTAAAATTTGCGTAACCATATTATTTAAAACGGAGGGTTTTCATCATCCGAAAACATTACGCTGCCGTCCGTTTCCTCCGCAGGCGGCGCATATTCCGGCGCGGGCGAAGTATCGTAAACGGGCTCCTCGATTCCGTCGTCGGGTTCGGGATTGACAAACTTTGTAAGTTCGCCCTTAAAGCGCAATTTAATTCTGTCAAGTCCGCCGTTCCTATGCTTGGCGATAATCAGGTCCGCCATTCCCTTTACGATATTGCCCTTTTTCAACTCCTCTTCCGTAGCGCCTACGTCGGGACGGTTGATAAACATAACTATATCGGCGTCCTGCTCAATCGCGCCCGATTCACGCAGGTCGGAAAGCTGAGGCTCCTTGCTCTGCATACGCCTTAACTGTGAAAGAGCGATTACGGGAACGTCGAGTTCCTTAGCCATTATTTTCAGCTCCCTCGTAATATCCGCTACTTCCTGCGTTCTGTTTTGTTCGGCGTTCTTTTTGCCGCTTGACATAAGCTGGATATAGTCAATCATAATGAGGTCGAGCTGACCGTTGTTTTTGGACTTTATGCGCCTGCACTTGGATAAAATTTCAGCGGGGGTAACGCGCGAAGAATCGTCTATATAAATTCTGCTCTTGCGCATCTTTTCCGAAGCTTTGGTAAGTTTTTTCCAATCGTTGGGCTGTAATTTGCCGGAAAGCGCGTCGGACATAGATACGCCCGCAAAACCGCACATAACCCTTTGGATAATCTGCACTTCGGGCATTTCGAGCGAAAAAACGGCGCAAACTTTGTCGTTGTTGAGCGCGGCGTTTTCTACAATATTCATCGCCAGCGAAGTTTTACCCATACCGGGACGGGCGGCAAGTACTATTAAATCGGAGTTCTGCAAGCCGTTAGTCAGCCTGTCAAGTTTAATCAGCCCCGTCTGAACGCCGCGGAAAGCGTCTTTGTTTTCGCAAAGTTTTTGAAACTTGGAAAGCACGGCGTCTATACCGTCGCTCTCTCTTATGTCCTTGACCGAAGAGGAATCGTTCGTTTTGGAAATATCGTAAACGAGTTCTTCCGCATACTGAACGCTTTTAAGGTTGTCGTCGCTTGTCCTTGCAAACTTTATTATTTCCTGCGCCGACCTTATAAGCTTTCTGTTTACCGAATCGCGCCTGATTATATCAAAATAATGGCTGTAATTTGCCGACGAGGGCGTAACCTGCGTAAGCTCGGTCAGGTAGGTGAGCCCGCCGCACTTTTCTAAATTACCCTCCGTTTCAAGCTTGTCGGCAAGCGTAACCAAATCGAGCGGCTTATGCTCGTGATAAACAAGTTTCATCGCCGAATGTATAAGCTGGTGAGATTCCTGATAAAAATCGTCCTCCGTAACCTTTTCCAAAACGTCGGAAAGAATTTGATTATCAATCAACATACAGCCCAAAAGCGCTTGCTCTGCGTCTAAATTATTGGGTAAAACAGTATTTTTGTCTGACATAGTACTTTATATTTCCATCAATTTCTCAAATTCGAGCAGTGTATTCTCAAATTCTTTCATTGCAAACTCGAAAGGCGCGCTTTCTTCAAGGTTTACACCCGCAAGTTTTAAAAGAGATACGGGGTCTGTGGAAGAGCCGCCCGAAAGGAATTTAAAATAGTTTTTAACCGCCTTATCACCCTGCGTCAAAATGGCGTTAGCTATATTTATTGCCGAAATTATTCCTGTGGAATATTTGTATACGTAGAACGAAGAATAGAAATGAGGTATTCTGCACCACTCGGTAGAAATTTCGTAGTCGTGCTCTATCGCGTCGCCGTAATACTTTTTACCTATCTTCGCATACGTTTCGCACAGGTTTTCTCTCGTTAATGGATTGCCCTCTTCAACCATTTTGTGCGCCTGATATTCAAATTCGGCAAACATAGTCTGTCTGTGCAAAGTTGCGCGGATGGAATCGAGGTAGTAATTTAATAGATATTTTTTAAGATTGACATCTTCCGCCTTGCTTACCATATATTTTAACAACAGCACTTCGTTTACCGTGCTTGCTACTTCCGCAACGAAAATTTTATAGTCGCTCTTGGCGTACGGCTGATTTTTTTGCGAGAAGTATGTGTGAAGCGAATGACCCATTTCGTGGGCGATTGTAAATATGTCGTTTAAAGTAGGCTGGTAGTTGAGTAAGACAAACGGATGTAAGCCGTAAACGCCCGCGGAATACGCGCCGCTCCTCTTGCCTTCCGTTTCCTCAACGTCTAACCATCTCTCTTCGTATCCGCGCTTTAATAGCGACTGATATTCTTCGCCGAGCGCGGCAAGCCCCTCGACGACGTACCCGTAAGCTTTATCGTAGGGCATACTAATCTTTGCGTTTTCGACAAGCGGAGCGTAAATGTCGTAAAAATACATCTTATCATAGCCCAAAATCTTCTTGCGGTCGGCAATATAGCGATGCATAACCGAGCAGTTTTTAGTTACGCTGTCCAAGAGATTTTCGTATATCTTTTTACTTACGTCCTCGGAAAACAGAGCGTGCTCAAGGCAACTGTCAAAGTTGTATACCCTGCTCAAAAACACGTCCTTTTTTATGTTGCCGTAATAGTTTGCCGTAATCGTATTAAGCAATCCGATATACGCCGCGTAATATTTTTTGTATGCCTCCTCTCGCTTTTCCCTGTCGGAAGAGTGCAGTATAAGTCCGTACAAGCCGTGTGAAAGTTTGCGCTTTTCACCCTCGAATTCCATTTCGGGCAAAGGCAGGTCGGCATTGTCAATCATTGCAAATATATCGCTGAACGAACCGAGCGTTTCGCTTGCCAAAGCAACGAGTTTTTCCTCTTTTTCGCTTACGACGTGCGCCCTGCGCTTTATGAGAAGTTTAATCTGATAGTCGTAGTCGGAAAAATCTTTGTCCTTTACAAGCGATTGCAGATATTTCTCGTCAAGAGAAGCCATCTCAGGCTCGAAGAAAGCCGTTGCGGTGCAATAGCGCGAATAAATCATATCTATTTTACCGCTGTAAGCGTTGTACTTTGCAACCCTTGTGTCCTCGTCGCGCTTCAAATTGGCGTAGACAGCAATATGCTCCAACTCTATCGTTAGACTGTCAAGCTCTTTCAAATAGCTCAAAAGCGTAGCTCTATCGCCGAGCTTGCCGGCGTACTTTGAAAAATCGAGCCTGCCGTACAATTCTTCCGCCTTTTTCTCCCAATCTTCGTCGCAGGAAAAAACGTCTTCAACCTTCCACTTATATTGAGTTTTAACTTCCTTTCTGTCCATATTTATATCCTTTAATTTTTATTTGAATGAATGGGCGCGGGAATAATGCCGCCGCGTCTTATAAATTTTGCGCTTGACTTGTCGTGCACAGGCATAATGGGCGCGCGCCCTAAAAGTCCGCCGAAATTGACCTCCTCGCCAACGCCCTTCCCTGGAACGGGAATTACCCTTACGGCGGTAGTCTTATTGTTTATCATACCGATTGCCGCCTCGTCGGCGATTATGGCGCTGATGGTTTCCGCGGAAGTGTTTCCCGGTATGGCTATCATATCCAACCCCACCGAACATACGGCGGTCATAGCTTCGAGCTTGTCCAGATTTATGTCGCCGCGTTCCGCCGCTTCTATCATTCCTATATCTTCGGAAACGGGAATAAACGCACCGGAAAGCCCTCCCACCATAGAGCTTGCCATAACGCCGCCCTTTTTAACCGCGTCGTTAAGCATAGCAAGGCAAGCCGTCGTGCCGTGAGTGCCCACGCTTTCCAGCCCGATTCCTTCGAGAATCTGCGCAACCGAATCGCCGCGCGCGGGTGTGGGAGCAAGCGACAAATCGACTATACCGAACCTTGCGTTCAACCTCTTAGCAGCCTCTTTGGCGATAAGTTGTCCCGCCCTTGTTATCTTAAACGCCGTACACTTGATTGTTTCGGCAAGTTCCGCCAAATCCGCTTCGGGAACGGCTTCAACGGCGTGCTGAACTACGCCCGGACCAGACACGCCGACGTTAATTACCGTGTCGCTTTCGCCTACGCCGTGGAAAGCGCCCGCCATAAAGGGGTTGTCCTCCACCGCATTACAGAAAACAACAAGTTTTGCGCAACCGAAGCCGTCTTTCTCGGCGGTCGCCGAAGCGGTATCTTTAATTACCTGACCCATCAGCCTTACGGCGTCCATATTTATGCCCGACTTGGAAGAGCCGACGTTGACCGAAGAACAGAGCATTTCCGTACTTGCCAATACTTCGTGTATGCTCTTTAAAAATATCTCTTCGTAGTCTGCCGTACCCTTGTGGACAAGCGCGGAATAGCCGCCCAAAAAGTCGATACCGAGCGTTTGGGCGGCGCGGTCGAGCGCACGACCTATGAGCGGCGCCTTTTCGGGGAACGCCGCGCATACCAAACTTACGGGAGTTACCGAAACCCTTTTGTTTACAATAGGAATACCGTATTCGCCCGACAGTTCGCGCGTTACTTTAACTATGTTTTCGGCTTTTTTGCATACGCGGTCGTATACAGCCTGCGCGGTTGCTTCCCCCGTAGCCCTTACGCAGGGCAACAGCGATATGCCCATAGTTACCGTTCGTATGTCGAGATGCTCTCTTTCGACCATCTCAATCGTTTCAAGCACGTGTTTATAATTGAACATACGCCACCTCAAACGCCGTGCATAACGTTAAAAATATCTTCGTGCTGAACGCGCACAGACATTCCTATCTTTTCGCCCATAGCCCGACTTTCTTCCGCAAGGTCGGCAAGTTTTAAGGTTGCTTTCGATACGTCTACAATCATTATCATTGCAAAATAATCTTCTAAAATCGTCTGACTAATATCGAGAATGTTTACGCCTTTTTCGGCAAGGAAGGTGCTTACGCGGGAAATTATACCCGTTTTATCCTTTCCTACCACGGTAACTACTGCACGCATATTTTTATCTCCTGTTCAGTGCCGCTTGTCGGAAGCGGGCACGGTAAAATCTATAAACGTATTAAACGCCGTTACGGAAGTCTTTAAAGACATCGACCAATTTGCTACAATCCCCACAGTCCAATTTACGGGCATACAGCCGTATATTTCCGAGCGGCTGTCAATGCTCACGTTGCGGTTATCCCCCATACAGAACATTTTACCCTCGGGAACGGTGATTTCGTCGAAATTATTTTCGGAAGGGGTATTATTCTCCGCCAACACGTAAGGTTCGCTCTTGACTTCGCCGTTAAGATACAAAACTCCGTCTATTATCTTCACGGTATCCCCGCCCAAAGCTATTACGCGCTTTATAATGGTTTTATGGTCGGTTTCTATAACCACAATATCGCCGCGGCGCGGCTTGTTGTCCCTGAAAGCGTAAACGTAATCGCCACCCTCCGCGTCCTTGCTCGGCGCGCCTATTAACGTGCCCGACATTGACGAACCGACAACGTACACCTTGAAATATATTAACGCAAACGCCATTCTGAGCACTGCGACGATTACCAGCAACCACAGCAATACTCCCGCAATTACGCTTACGATATTTAAACTTCGGTTTCTTCCGTTAAGATATTTATTTTGCATTTATTATTAAAGCCAAATTAAATTATTCAGGGCAAACTTTCCGCTGCCCTTTACGGACAAAGACTGACAGTCGACAAAATTTGTAAGCGAAATGCCGTTACCGTTTTTAAACAGCTTTGCCCTAAGCGTCTGACTCTGCCAAACTCCGCCGAGAATATACAGTTTAACCGAATAAACAAGCCCGTCGTTTTTGTTCTTTAAACCTACTTCCAAAGTTATGTCCTCTTCCGAACACACGTCGAGTTTTAAAATGCTGTCCTTATCGGGGCAAAACTGCTTACTCTTAATTCTGTAAGTTAAAAGTCCGCACTTTGAATACACGCCTTCGAGCCCGTCGTATTTTACGATTTTGGGCAATGCTTCGTCGTCGGTAAGCAGTATGCCGCCCACCGCGCTACCCGAGCAATCGGCAATCGAAAAACAGTCCTTACCGAATTTATTTATATATATAATCTTCGACTTAGCCCTTCCGTTCCTGAAACTTCCGCTTATCTTCTTTAACGTCAGCTTCGACCACACCGTAAAACCGTTGGAGTACACGGCATAGCAAAGCACGAAAATAGCAGAGGTCTTTTCGTAAACGTTTAAATAAAACTCGCTTTCGTGGGAATTTACGTTACGCTTCAAAGGCGCCGCCGTCCAGGCTCGCGTGGCAAACTCGTAACAGTCCTCCGAAAAGTAAACCCCGCACTTCTCTATAATGCCCAAGCTGTCGCATTCGACTTTTGCAACGAGGTTTTCCTGTTCGTCGGCAAAAACGTTTACCTTTACGGGCTTAGGGATAAACACGTGCCTGTCTTTAACGTTGCTGTCCAAAAACATAAGCAGGTCGTTTGTAGAACGCGAATCTATGCACGACCCGGAATTTACCGAATAGGTTATCGTGCTCTGCCGCGCGTATTCGGGGTTGATTCTCGAATAGGTGTCGTAAGCCCTGTCGTAATCGAAAGCCGCGTCGTTGGTAGTGCAAAGCATAAGCACGGGGCAACGCACATAGGGCGCGTACGCCTGAGAATCTATACCCGCGACAAATCTGTATCTCTCGTCGTCGAATTCAGGCTCTTTGCCGCTGAATTTTTCTAACCCTTTATACGCTTTCCAGCCGCAGGCGCTTACAGTTACCGCGCAGGAAAACTGCGCCGCATACGCCAGCTTCCATACAATTTCCCCGCCGTCGCGCATACCGATTAGCCCGATTTTATCAGTAGAAAACTTTTCCCTTAAAAATTTGCCCGCATAAATTCCAACGGCAACCCATTCGTACCAGCAGGTTTGGTTTGCGGCGCCGTCTACAAATTCTTTATACCTTGCGCTTTTAACCGCATTGGCGTACTTTATATTGTTGGGATACAGAGTGTACCTTTCCACCCCTTCGCGTTCGCCGCCGTAATCAACGCAGAGCGCGTTGTATCCGCTCTTTACAAAGAAAGCAAGCAGTTGCTCGTCGATTTCTTCGGTACTGTCCAAAAGAATAAGCACGCACTCTTTGGGCGAATTGTTTTCCTTAGTGGCAAGCACGCCGTACACGGTAACTCTGCCCATTCCCGTGTCCCTGCCAGAAAAATTGAGGTATTCGAATTTAATGCCGTCGTCAATTCTCTCACCGAGAGTTACGGGCATTACTTCGAGCTTGTCGTTGAAGTTTTTCCATAGCGATATGGGCGTTATTATGCTTGACAAAGTTCAACCACCTTCCTACCGCAAATAGGTTATTTTGCGATATAAATTTATAATATGCCTTTAAAAAAATTTTTGCCTACTGCGCTAAAATAATAACCGTCGGCATAAATTATTGAAAAGAATTGCTTTTTTCAGTGCCGTGGGTTATAATAATAAACGCATCTACTTAAAAGGCGATATTATTCATCTTATTTTACATTATATTCCTTTTTGTCGGATAAATCAAGCGATACGCGGGAGTTTTAACTATGGCTTTTATTTCGGTCGCCGACGAGTTGACACAAAAATCGGCAACAAGCGTAGAAAACAAATTCATAACTAAATACCTTGCCGAATTGGAGCCCGTATCCGTTAAAGTATATCTTTACGCGCTGTATCTATATCAAAACGGCAAAACCGCATACACCTTGGAAGATTTTGCTAAAAAACTTAACCTTGACGAGGATGCGGTTAAAGATTACTTTGAATATCTCGACGAATTCGAACTTGTGTCCGTAACTTCCCGCGCGCCGTTCGAAATAAAGATACTCGACTGCGAAAATTTTTACGGCAAGCCCAAAAAATTGCACCCCGAAAAATACGAAGGACTTTACGAAGAGATTCAGGCGATTATTTCGGGCAGAATGGTTTCGCAGAACGAATTCAGGGAATATCTCGTTTTACTCGAAGACTACGGTTTCGAACGTAACGCAATAGTTATGATTGTAAATTACTGCGTCAACCTCAAAGGCGACAAAATAAACAGCGCTTACATAAAAAAAGTAGCTAAAAATTTTTACGCCGACGGAGCCACCTCCGCCAAGCAAATCGAAGAAAAGCTATCCTCCTACACCGTTTCAACCTCCTCTTTAATAAAAATTTTCGCCGCCTGCGGAATAAAGCGCGCACCGGAAGTCGAGGACGGCGAATCTTTGACGAAGTGGCTTGAAGCAGGTTATACCGAAGAGGCGATAATCAGCGCGGCAAAAGGCTTTAAAACCAAGTCTATGGAAAAACTCAACCTTGCCATAGAAGAGTTGCTTAAAAACAACAAATTCGACGTCAAGGAAATCGAAGACTACCGCAAGCAGAAAAATTCTCTCTACGAAACGGCTATTGCGATAGCCAAAGAATTGAGCGTTTATATGCCCGACCCTACCCCATACGTTGAAAACTACGTTGGAAATTGGTATTCGTACGGTTTCAGCGGAGAAGCGTTGCGTAAAATTGCCAATTATTGTTTTTTAAGCGGCAGAAACTCATTTGATTCTGCAAACGACTTTATACATAATTTATACCGCGACGCATTTGTTGACGACGACAGCGTAAACAACCTTTTAACGCAACTTGCGGAAGACGATAAATTTATTAAGTCGATACTGACAGCCTGCGGACTTACGCGTAAAATAATTCCTTATGACAGGCAGGCGTTGAGCCGCTGGCGCGATTGGGGTTTTAACGAAACTATGATTTTGAAAGCCGCCGATATGTCGGCAGGCAAAAACAACCCCGTGGCGGCTATGAATTATTTGTTGTCCACTTGGAAAAACGGCGGTATTTATACGGCCGAGCAAATTACGGAAACCTCCTCCGCCAATAAAAAACCTGTAAAGAGAAGCATAACCGAAGAATGGGCTTCGACTATTGAAAAACTCAATTCTTCACACTGATTAAACGAGGCGCACTATGGAACTTACGCAAAGAGAAGACATAATAAAATTTATTATTAAAATACAACTTAATTTTGAAAACGCATACGTAACGACAACGCAACTCGAACGCGATTTGCTTGTGGAAAGCTGGTACGAAGCGCTTGGAACTTTGCCGAAAGCAGTTTGCACAGCCGCAGTAAACAACGTTTTAAAAAGGGCAAAATTTGCCCCGCGCCTTGGCGATATAACGGAAGAAGCCGAAAAGCTTTTAGCCCCCGAAGCCAAGTCCGACGAACAGCTTTGGGCGGAACTTAATTCCGTACTCGCTAAAACTTACGATATTTCCCGCTACCTTACCTACCCTCAATACTTTAAGTGGGCTACTCAAAAGCTTGACGAAATTTATGCGGGCTTATCCGACGAACTTAAATTATTTGTTGTAAACCGTTCCGCTTTAATAGAGCTTGCCGAAATGTCCACGGAAAGCCTTGCGTTTGAAAGGACGCGTTTTTTTAAACAGATGCCAATCCTTAAAAGACACAAAAAAGATACGCAGGCGGCTCAAAAACTGCTTGCTGAAACGCAGGCAAAACAGCTCGCACTTGAAAATAAGAAAAATTCAGATTAAAAACAAGGCGTTTTAAACAGCGCTTTCTTTCAGATATTCTAAAATAATAAATAGCGCACTTCTTCATCTGCGAAGCATAGTGCGCTATTCTTTTTCTTATTCACCGTATCACAATTTAATAGCAGTATCTTATAGTGCCCGCGATAAATAACAAAACAAAGAAAAGGAAAACAGAAATTCCAAAAACTATATGGCTTGCAATATTGAGCGCTTTATTTTTCTTAATTGTAACAGTTAAAACGGAAAGCGTAACCGATACGACAATTAGAGCGATAGCTCCCCACAACAGAAAGGCTATTCCTTTTCTGGCAATTTTATCAAAGATGCTATGATAGTAATACCGCCTATGGATAATTTGCTCCCCGTTTTCATTAAGCCCCGGCAGTAAAGCTTCATCACAGAAAAACTTTATGAAATACAACGGGACAATTATACAATTGATGATTATTTTTACAATTTCAACAATTAACGACGCTCTTTTTCTCATAAACACCTCCACTTATTATATAAACGCATAAAAACTGAAAATGTCCCGCGTTAATGATAAATTGTTTGCCATAATTTCATTAAATTTACAACAATAACAAGGCAAAAAGGATTACCTTCAATTTACCACTGCAACACACGGTGTAAAAGCCATTTAATTTGATTGTTCGTCCCTGTCGTCAATTGTCAATTGAACGGCGGTTTCGTTGGACACAGTTTCTTCTACCCTCAAACTTTCTTCTTCAAACGGATTTACGTGCACGGTAACGTGCTTAACAAGCGGAAAGTTTTGTTCAATGCCGTCGTGAACGTATTCGGCAATGCCGTGCGCTTTGCTCAACGGAAGATTTTCGTTACAGGCTATTTCCAAAACCACGTAAATTCTGTTGCCGAACAGTCTGGTCATTAAACTGTCAACGCGTTTAACGCCGTCGCATTTTTCAACAAATTTCCTTATCTCTCCCTCCGTCTTTTCGTCGCACGCCTTATCCGTCATCTTGTTTACAGCATCTATAAATATGCTTATAGCCGCCTTTAAAATCAACACGCAGATAACAATCGCGGCAACGCTGTCCAGCACTGGCACGCCGCACATAGCGCCGACTATACCCACCAAACTGCCGATTGAAGAAAGAGCGTCGGAACGGTGATGCCAGGCGTCCGCCTTTAAAGCTCCCGAATTTGTCTTTTTGGCCGCCGCCCAAGTGTACCAGAACATAGCTTCCTTAACGACGATTGATGCGATAGCCGCAGATAATGCAAGATAATCGGGCAATGTCGCCGTCTTATAAGAGCCGTCTATAATATTGGTAATTCCACCGTAGCCTATTCCTGCACCCGTTGCAAATAAAAGCCCCGCAAGGAGAATAGCCGCAACACATTCATATCTTTCGTGCCCGAACTCGTGGTCCTTATCCGCCGCCTTTGCCGAAACTTTGATACCTATAATTACTATTACGGTGGAAAGTACGTCCGACGCGGAATGAATTGCGTCCGAAATCATTGCAAGCGAATGCCCAAATATTCCGGCGACAAATTTAAATACGGTGAGAAGCGCGTTGATTATAATTGTTACAATCGACGTCCTCACCGCTATTTTTTCTATTTCTTTTCCGTCCATATTTAACCTTAAATTTTTGCTATATTACTTGAAAATGAATTGACAATAACAAATAATTAAAATATAATATTCAAGTAAATAAATTTTGTTGAATTTGCTGCTGTGGCTCAGTAGGTAGAGCACATCCTTGGTAAGGATGAGGTCGGCGGTTCAAGTCCGCTCAGCAGCTCCAAAGAAAACCACCCAATGCGGTGGTTTTTTATTTATATCAGTATGCCACTTTAAAAGACAAATTCTCTTATATAATAACCTGCCCGCCGTAAAAATCGGCGGGCTTTAAAGCAGTTTGATTTTCCAATTATTTTTTTCTTGCCACGGCAATGCGGATTTTTTTAACGGTAGTTACTCCGCCTGCTTCCGCAATAGCTTCTTCGGGCACCTCGTCGGGGATATCTTCCATATGTACCTGCAAACCCTCTTTAATCTTCATTCTTACGTACGCGACCGCGCAGGGTTTTTCAACAGTCTTGTCGCAATACTTGCAAAAAGGCGCGTATTTACCGCATAAATCGCCCCTGAGTTTTTGGCTGTTTAAAAACTTATCGTTATCGATTACCTGCTGAATTTCGGCAAGATTTTCCGCCGTCAACACGTTGGGAAGATGCTTTAACAATTCCAAAGGTGCCTTTTCGTTCCACATATTTGTAGTACCGCCTTGTTTATATACTTATATTATAAATTCTGTTTCGCCAAAAATCAAGCGTTAAATTAAATTTCTTTAACCGTAACCGTCTGTAAAATCTCTTCGTACTTTTCTTTTAAAAAGGATATACTGTCCGGAAGAGTTACCGAAGCCGTGCCCGCGGCAACGCCGCAACGCAATATTTCGGCAGAGTCCGCCCCTCCGCACAGCGCCTTAGTTGCGGCGGCAACCATAGCGTCGCCCGCGCCGGCGGTAGAATTGACTGCCACGTTCATCGAAGTGCTGTAAAGTTTAACCGACCCATCGCACATAACGGCGCCCTGCTTACCAAGAGAAAGTAAAACACGTTTTGCCCCTTTTTTTATCAACGCGTCGCAAGCCCTGACCATACTGTCCTTGTCGGTTATCTTCATACTCAACGCACGCGAAAGTTCGGTAAGGTTGGGTTTTATTAAATCAACGCCGCAATCGAGCAGTTTATTTAATCGCCCGCCGTCGGTGTCGACTATTTTTAAAACGTTTGAGGGTACGGCTGACAGTATATCATACATATAATTTGCAGGCAATCCTTCGGGAACGTCGCCAGACAGCACAACGGCACTGCAATTCTTGGATAAATCTGCAACAGTTTCAACAAGCTTTTTAGCGTTGCCTTCCTCAATTGGAGTGGCTTCGTCTACGACCTCGGTAAGCATAGAGCGCCTGTCTATAAATTTATAAACTTCCCTCACACGCCCCTTATTCCAGACAAATTTATATGTAACTCCCTCTTTATGCATCTCCTGTTCGAACATTCTACCGTTCTCTTCGAACATAAAGCCGCTTGCAACGGCGTGCGCCCCCAATCTTGAAAGCCCCGCGGCAACGTTCATCGCCTTGCCTGTAAAAAACGTGCGCCTGTTTATAGCTGTGTTTACTCTGCCGACGGCAAGAGTTTCAACCTCTATATTAGTTTCCAAACAGGGACATAAATTAACGCATAAAATCATTATTTTGCATTTACCCGACTTGTTTAAAATTTAACTTTCATAAAAAAACCGCTTTACTAAGCGGTTTTTACTTAAATTACATTGAAATCATTTGCAGAGTTTCGTAAAGTTCGTAATTAAACTTCTTTTTCATACTTACGGCTTCGATTATATCCATATCGATTATTTCGTTTTTACGGATACCGACAACCCGGTTGCCAATGCCGTCTTTGAGCAATCTTACAGCCTTATTGCCGAATTGAGCCGCCAACATTCTGTCCGCCATAGTAGGCGAGCCGCCGCGCTGTATATGACCGATAGTCGTAGGGCGCACGGAATAAGTTGTAACAGATTGAAGCTGTTTTGCAAATTCGTCCGCAGTACATACGCCTTCGGCAACTACAACTATGTTGGAATGCTTTCCGTTCGCCCTCGAACGGTTAATTCTCATAACTATGTCATCCAAATCGAATACGACTTCGGGCACAACTATTATTTCCGCTCCGCTGGCAATACCTGCAAATAAAGCTATGTCGCCGCAACGCCTGCCCATAACTTCGACTACGGAAATTCTCTCGTGCGAGGTCATAGTGTCGCGCAGTTTATTTATAACGTCGATACAGGTATTCACCGCCGTATCGAATCCGAGCGTATAATCAGTGTATTCAAGGTCGTTATCGATTGTACCGGGAATACCTATGGTAGGAATACCGTATTCTTCGGAAAGGCACTTTGCGCCCCTGAAAGAGCCGTCGCCGCCAATGACGACCAACCCCTCTATATTTCTTGCTTCCAGCGTTTTAACCGCCCTTTTCTGCCCCTCTTTGGTAAGCATTTCAAGGCATCTCGCCGTCCTCAATTTGGTGCCGCCGCGCTGAACGATATCGGAAACGGAACGCATTTCCATAGGTATCATATCATCGTCGATAAGCCCCTGATAGCCGCGCTCTATTCCGTAAACTTCCATTCCGTAATACAGCGCCGTTCTGACAACGGCCCTGATGCAGGCATTCATTCCGGGAGCATCGCCGCCGCTCGTAAGCAAACCAATTCTTTTCATTGAAGTTCCTCCGAAAAATTCCGCCGTAGTGTGGACGGTTTTATTACCGCCTGCCCCCTAATTCAACACTCGGCTTATCGCATCATCCATTCAATTTAGTATTATAACAGATTATTAAATTAAATACAACCTTTTTATGCAAATAATTTAATTTCTTTATTCAACGTATTTTATGTCGCTTTCGTAAATAAACGAACACAACTCGGCAAGCAGTCCCCTGCAATAATTTACCCCGTGCGACAACTTATACTTTTGATTGCCGCGCACCAACGCGCACGCCGTTTCACCCTCGTAATTGGATAGCATAGCCACAAGCTCGTTGAAAGCTTCCTCTTCGAGGTTGGTTGCGTTGAGCCAAAGTATCGCCCTGTGTTTGGGCTTTACCGCGCCGCCACCCTTTTTATCATATGCGGCAACGTCAAATTCGCTTACGTCGTCTAAAATTATCGTAGGTTCGTTTTCCTTAGAAAGGTCTATTTTTCCGCGTATTTTAACTATTTTATCGTTAGCCAAAACCGCCTTTACCCTCTCGTAAATTGCGGGGAAAGCCACGCACTCAATCGAGCCGTAAATATCTTCCACGGTGATAAATGCCATAGAGGCGCCCGAACTGCGCGTTGTGGTACGGCGCATAGCGGAGATAATTCCGCCCATATTAACCGAAAGTCCGTCGCTTATTCTGTTATACGTCCTGTTGCCGTCCTCGTCCTCCATAAAGTCGGAAAGGTAAGAACAGTTAAAAGAACAATCGTTAAACGCCGACATATACCTTTCGAACGGGTGCCCGCTTACGTACACGCCGAGAACAAGCTTTTCCTTTGAAAGTTTGTCCATTAGGTCGAATTCAGGTATGTTCGGATACTTAACGTCGAGTTTCTCCTCTTCGATAATTTCCCCGAACAGACTAATCTGCGCGCTGCTCTTCTGCTTGTTGATTGCCGCCGCCCTTGTATACAGCTCGTCGTACACAGCGTATAATTGCGACCGAGGCACGCCCATCTCGTCAAACGCCCCCGCAAGAATAAGCCCCTCAATTATTCTCTTATTTACTATTCCCGCACAGCGCATCAAAAAGTCGGGGAAGTCGGCGAAAGGACCGTTTTCCGTCCTCTCCTTTATAACGCCGTCTATTGCCGCCTGCCCCGAGCCTTTAAGCGCCGAAAGCCCGAACAAAATACCGTCGTTTTCAACGGAAAACACCGTTTTGGACTTGTTAATGTTGGGCGGAAAAACTTTCATTCCCTTATCTTTAAGATAAATGATGTATTTGGTAATTTCGTCTATCTTATTTATGCGGTTGTTTAAAAGCGCGCAAATAAACTCTTTGCAGTAATATCTTTTCAGCCAAGCCGTCTGATATGCAAGCGTTGCGTAAGCCGCCGCGTGCGACTTGTTGAACGCGTAAGAGGCAAAGCCCTCCATATCGGCGAATATCTTTTCGGCGGTCTTCGCCGAAATTCCGTTAGCCACGCACCCGACTATTTTAGAGCCGTTTGTATCGCTTACGCCGCCGTTGATAAACTTCTCCTTCTGCGCCATAAGCGTCTTTTTATCTTTCTTGCCCATAGCCCTGCGCACAAGGTCGGCTTCGCCGAGCGAGAAACCCGCAAGCTCTTGGAAAATCTGCATAACCTGTTCCTGATAAACGGGTATGCCGTATGTTACTTTCAGCAGTTTTTCTTCCTGCGGGCAGTCGTATTCAATGGGGGCTTCGCCGTGCTTGCGCTTACAGAAATCGTCGATAAACCTCATAGGACCGGGACGGTACAGCGATACGCCTGCAATTAGGTCTTCCAATGAGTCGGGTTTAAGCTGTTTCATAAACCTCTTCATACCGCCGGCTTCGAGCTGGAACACCCCGTCCGTGTCGCCCTCGGAAACCAATGCGTACGCGCCCGCGTCCTCGTAACCTATTTTATTGAAATCAACCTCGAAACCCGTATCCTCTTTAATATAATCGACGCACTTCTTTATGTCGGTAAGTGTAACAAGCGCAAGGAAGTCCATTTTAAGCATACCGAGCGCTTCAATTTCCTTGGCGACAAACTGCGTGGTTATGTCCTCGCCGTTCCTCGAAAGCGGAACATTGTCGGCAATACGTTTTCGGCAAATTACAACGCCCGCGGCGTGCATACCCGTCTGCCTCGGCATACCCTCAATTTGCAGAGCCATATCTATTACGCGGCGCAGGGTCTGGTCCTCTTCGTACATTGCACAGAACTCGGCGTTTCTCGCAACTTTCAATTCTGAAAGCTTACCCTCCAACTGCTGGCGCTTGTCGGGGTCGGTTTCGTCGCGCAGTTTTTTCTCCGCCTTTTCTATATTGCGCCCGAGCAAATCGCTTATGGAAGTTTTGCCGTCCATTATCTTGGTGAGCCTGTCCGTTTCGGAATACGGAACGCGCATTACCCTGCCAACGTCTTTAATGGAGTTTTTTGCCGCCATTGTGCCGAACGTTACAATCTGACATACGTTTTCTGGGTTATACTTCTGCCTTACGTATTCAATAGTTTCCTCTCTTCTGTCCGTGCAGAAATCTATGTCGAAGTCGGGCATCGATACGCGGTCGGGGTTGAGAAAACGCTCGAACAGCAAGTCGTACTGCAACGGCTCCACGTCGGTTATGCCTATGGAGTACGCGACAATAGAGCTTACGCCCGAACCGCGCCCCGGACCTACGGGTATGCCGTTTTCCTTAGACCAATTTATAAAGTCCCATACTATTAAATAGTATTCGGCGTAGCCCATTCGGCAGATTACGTCCAACTCGTAGTCCGCGCGCGAACGCTCGCGTTCAGTTACCGTGCCGTAACGCTTTTCAAGCCCCTGCGCGGTTAAACTTCTTAAATATTCTTCGGGAGTAGAGCCGTCGGGCGGATTGTACCCCGGAATGAGCGTCATATCCCTTATGGGATACCCCTTTTTATCCAGATTGAACGCAGGCTCCGTAACCTTATCGGCGATAACCCGCGTATTTTCTATGGCTTTTGGCAGGGAAGGAAACAGAGCCTTCATCTCCTCGGCGGATTTGAAGTAAAATTCACGCGAATCGAACTTCATACGCTTGGGGTCGTCGAGCGTCTTTTTCATCTGTATGCACATAAGCACGTCCTGCATATCGGAGTCCTGCTTAGTCAGATAATGCACGTCGTTGGTGGCGACAAGCTCCACCCCTATATCTTCCGCAAGTTTTACAAGCAGAGGCAAAACGCGCCTTTCGTCGGCAATGCCGTGGTCCTGTATCTCGATATAAAAGTCGTCTTTAAAAACTTCCTTTAAATACAGAGCCATCTCCTTAGCGCCTTCGTAATCGCCCGCTAGCAAACGGCGGGGAATACCGCCCGCAAGGCAGGCGGAAAGACATATAACGCCCTCGGAATGTTCCTTTAAAACTTTATAATCTATTTTCGGCTTATAGTAAAACCCGTCGACAAACGCCATAGAGTCGAGCTGAACAAGATTTTTATACCCGGCCTTATTCTTTGCAAGCAAAATAAGATGTTCGGCGGTATTTTCGCTCTTGTTGTGCATATCGCGCGTCATATAAAATTCACACCCGATTATGTATTTCAAGCCGGCAACCGCGGCTTTTTCGGCAAAATGCAACGTACCGTACATATTTCCGTGGTCGGTCATACATACGGTATCTATGCCGTTGGACTTGCAATAATCTATAAGATTGTCAATCTTACAGGCGCCGTCCAACAGTGAATATTCGGTGTGAAGGTGCAAATGAACGAATTCTGCCATTGTTTTATCCTTAAAAGTAATATGTTGCCTACGAAAGTTGCGCGGCAATGTCCGAAATCTTTCTCATTCTGTGATTTATACAGCTCTTGGAAATTTTCAGCCTGTCGGCAAGCTCCTGCATAGAAGCGTTGGGGTCGGCAAGTCGCGCCTCCGCCACTTCGAACAGGTTTTTATTCAAGCTTTGAAGCCCCTTGGTCTGCGATATTATTTCAATCGCCTTAATCTGGGCGACAGAAGCGGTAACCGCCTTATCGATATTGGAAACGGAACAGTTGCTGACTCTGTTTTCGTTGTTGCTCCTGTCCTTTTGCTCTACTATGCGGTTTAACTTTTCAAGACACTTATCCGCCTGCATTATGTGCAACAAGTCTGAAATTACTTCCTTGCTCTTGATGTAGACGACCGCGCTTTCCTTTCTTGTTACAAGCTTTGCAAGCACTTCCGAATAACACAGCAAATCGCAATAATCGCCCGCCGTTATCCTGTTTGAAAATACCACTTCAAAGTGGTAGCCCGTTCTGCTGTAAGTTTGCTCTTCGGGCAAAGTGCAACTGCCGCCGCCCAAAAACGCGCCCTTGATGTACGCCGCCACGCAACAGTCGCTGTTTACAACACTTTCGCTAATGCCGAAAATCAGCGATACGCCGTCAGGGCTTCGGCTGATAATGCCAAGCCGCTCTAAAATCTCGGTTGTGTTTTCGCCTACACACTCAAATTTAAGCTTGTCCTTGCCGCTCTTTACGTCGTACTCGGCTTGGGAAGCCGTTAAAGAAACGCCGAAAACACTTTCCGCCAGACCGCAGATAAATTGAGCGGTTCTCTCGTTTTCCGTTACGATTTCAAAGCCGTAATTGCCGTTTACGGATATAATACTGCCGCTTGTGCGGATAAAAGCCGACAAAAATGCAACTCGGCAGCATTGGTTTTCCAGTGGAACGCGTATTATTTCGTTTTTCAATTCTTCCGTAAACGTGCTCATAACTTTATTTTAATTTACAGGTGCGCCCTCTTGTACTCGGCAAACCTGAACGTAGGCAGTCTGCCTTCTATATTGTCGATACGCTCCAAAGGCAGGTTGCAGGCGGATAGCAGTTCTTCGGCTATCTTGGTATCCCCGACCCTGTCGGCGGAATGCGCGTCGGAATCGATTACAAACCTTGCTCCGACGGATGCCATCAGGTCGACCTCCTCGGGCGAAACGTGCCGCTTTTTCGTGTTAATTTCTATATAAGTGCCGTAATCTGCGCAAGCCTTGGCAACTTCTTTCAAATCGCAACAACATTTATAATTTATGTGTGTCAGTATGTCGACGGGATTGTTTTTTACCGCGTTTACATACGCCTTTGTGGTATTGTCTATAACTTTTTGCGAAGGTTTTTTACCAAGCTTGTACGCCGAGTAATTGCAAAACATAATATTATAGAAGTCCGAAAACTTCTTATATTTAAGCACTTCGTGCACGCCGAATAAAAAGATGTCGAACTTGTCCAAATCGTCGGGGCGCATATCCGTTTCCCCGTCGACAGAAATAAGATTGCTCTCCATCCCCATCAGCACCTTAACGCCAGTAAGGCGCTCGGCTTCGCGCACTTCACTGCGCAAATCGCCGAGTCTTTTTCTCTTTAAACCGAAAAGCAAATGATTAAAACCGTGGTCGGTAATTGCGATTTCTTTTAAATTGAGTTTTTTAGCCGCGGTTGCATTTTCCAAAACGGTATTTTTGCCGTGAGAGTAGGGCGTATGGGTATGATAATCAGCCGTTAAATTCATCAGAATTCTCCTATGTACACCACTTCCTCGCTTAAAGCGATAGCAAACCTTTCAAATACTCTCTTTCTAACAGTTTCAATCAGGCGTTTAACGTCGTCAGCCTTTCCGCCCTCGTTTATGATAAACGAGGCGTGCCTGTCGCTTACAACCGCGCCGCCAATGCGCAAACCTTTTAGCCCCGCAGCCTCTATTAAATAGCCCGCAGAAAACCCCTCGGGGTTTTTAAATACGCAACCGCAACTTTTCCCCTTAGGAAGGTGAGCCCTGCGCTCCCTGTAAAACCGTATTCTTTCGTCTATTTCCGCCGTGCAACTACTGTTTACTTTAACTATTATTGATAAAATTAACGCACTTATGTTACGCATAGTACTATGCCTATACCCAAAATCGCATTTTTCGTTGGGCAAAACCGTACTTTTTCCGTCATAAACTTGTACGCTCTCTATATTTTGCGATATAGAAATTCCGCACACCCCCGCGTTCATATACGCCGCTCCGCCCACCGTAGCGGGAATTGCGTATAGATATTCAAGCCCGCCCAATTCGTTTTTATGGCAATATTCAAGCAATCGCGCAATTTTGGTGCCCGCAAGACATAGCAATCTATCCGTGGAAAGCCGCACTATACCTTCCAATTTTTTTGTGGAAATTACCGCGCCACCCACGCCATTATCGGAAGCCAAAACGTTGGAGCCGTTGCCTATTACCGTTATAGGAATTTTATTGTTTTTTAATTCGTCAAACGCAATTTTCGCTTCCAATACCGTCTTGGGGTAATAGGCAACGTCGGCAAAACCGCCAAGCCCGTAAGTCGTGTTTTTGGAAAAATCGAACTTATTTTCTTTTGCGATGTGCGCGCACTGTAAACAGCTTTGCAAGCCGCCCTTATATAGTAGCATTTTTTTCAATTTTAATCAATCACTTTAATAAAGATTTTATTTTATTTATGTCCCCGCTCGCCGCCGCCGCTTTAAGCGATTGAATATAATCTTTCCCGCAGGGATAATTCAGTATATGCTCAAACTGTGTATTTGCCATACAATTCAGCTCCTCGGCAACCAACTCCCCGCCGCCGAACAGCCCTAACGCGCCTACGCCGCTGTTTTTCAGCAAGTAGTCGATAAATTTATTGCATAGCTCAACCTTTTCGCCAACGTCGGTCAAAATTGAAATATTCTGGTACAAATCGTTGAATTGTTCAATAGGCTTGATTGTAAACGGCACATTTCTTGTCTTTAATCTGAAAACGTCCCTCTGAGTACCGAGCATATACTTGTATTTTCCGCCTATAAGTTTCAGGTAGGCGTTCGTAGGCTCTTCCATTGCCGCGCCGCCCACACCGCAAAGCACTGCCGCAACGTCGGCAAGATTGTCCGTACCCGCGTTTACAACCGTATTTTGCGCCGTTGCGTCGTTGAAGCCAGCCACTTCGTCAATCGACAGCAGGCAATATCCGCCGCGACACCAAACTTTGTTTACAAAATTTTTACCGCCAACGTAGCTTTCCAGCCCGTAGAAACCCGCTGAATACGAAATAATATCGGGAAAATCACCGTTCGCCATATTTTCCCTTGCGGCGTCAGCAGACAAAGGCACAACGTTTACGTATGTTTTACTATTTTTAAAGCACTTTTCCGCCTTACTTTTAAGGTATTGCGCGCGCGAACCTTTGCCGCCCTCGAAGCCGTCTACTTGCCACAGCGTAATGCAATGCATCTGCGGTTGGTTGTCCGCAACGGCTTTTTTTCTGTTAAATACCGCTAAAACGGGCGCAACCACCACAATAATAACGATTAAAGCAATAAAAATATATATTTTTTTGATATGCACACGGCGCTTGAACATATAATATTTTATATCAAATGAGGTAAAAAAATTCATAAGGGGGATATTCTTAAACGTAAGAATATCCCCCTCGCCCCAGCCGCAAAAGTTAATTAAAAACATTTGAACAACCTTTTGCGCATCGGCTATATATAAAGCGTTTCCGCTTGTAAAATTATATTGGGCAAATCAATTTTCTTTTATTCGCGCAGTCAAAATTTTTTATCACAAAAAATATCCCCCGCAGAATATTCTGCGGGGGACTTAAATATCCAATAATCTTAATACTTACTTTTCAGCAATCTGTCGGCAAGTTTATTGCTTACTCCCGCGCCGCAATCGGCGTTATCGAGATTATCTTCAAGCTCTTCGAGGGCAAACGCTTTAACTGCAAAAGGCGCGTTGCCGTCGGGCGTATGCCAAGCGAAAAATTCGGGTTTAAGCTTACCCGTATAATCTTTGGGGAAGCTGTTGTTTGCATCAGTAGTCGAACCGACGTAAGGCGAATTTGCCGCCGCAAGCTGATAGCTACAATTTATAAGCTGATAGCCGCCCTGCACGTACACGCCCGTATTCTTCTTGTCGTTATGCTTTACAAGGCTTTCTATGCCGCGGAAAATGCAGTTTTCCGCCATTACGCTACCGCCGTTGCCGCATACAATGCCCTGCGATACGAGAGCGCACTTCCAACTTGAATTTACCGCGGTAACCTTACTTGCCGCCGCGGCGCTCCTCAGCTTTGTGCGGTAAACGTAGTATTGCGAACTGTCAACCACGCAATTGTACATAAACGCATTGCCGCCGCGCAGTTTGGGCAGTCTGTCTTCGAGATTTATAAACACGCAGTTGGAGAATGAAACCTGCAACTTCAAATTAAAGTTGTAATCGTTAGCGTCCTCGTAAGAGCCCGAAAAAGTCGCGTCGTCGCCGCACAAAAAGCCCTTCTTTTGAGGTATTGCGATACCGTAAAGAATATCCTCGAAGCTTATACCGCCGTCGCGTAAAGCCTTGTAATAGAGGTTGTTTATACCGCCGCTTTGATAATCATCTTCTATTTTCTGCATCATTTTATAGAGGTAACCGTCTTTATCGTCGCTTCCCGCATTGAATCTGCACCAGCTAATGTGCAAACCGTTAGCGCCCGACGCGCCGTACGGCGCCCGGAACGCAGTTCCGGGGTTTGCGTTGTAAACGGGGTTAGCATAGTCGATTTGTCCGTCGTAAGACTTACCGAACGTGCAATGGTCTATCCAAACGTATCCGCAGAACGATATTTTAAAGTACGCCCAGCCGAACGCGTCGTAATCGCCAACGGCGCCTACGGACTTATCGGGAGCATCCTCCCACTGCCACAATTCGTCAAATTCAAGATTTCTTATAACAACGTTTGTATCGCTTGTAAGCTTAAACCCGCCGTGCGTAATTTTTGCGCCGTTTTTAGAGAATATGAGCAGATTTGACGTATTTTCTATTTTGAATTGGGATATACCGTTTTCCGTAAACATATCCGACATAGAAAACGCTTTTATCTGGTTGGTGTTTCTGCGGCAAAAGTCCTCCACAATGGCGGTTTGTTTTTTGGCTTCCGCGCTCAACTTGTAATAGCCGAGATTTAAGTCCTCGGTTATCTCAATAACGTGTACTTTGCCCTCGAAATTCTCTTCGGTGTAGCCCTCCGCAGGAGATTGTGTAAAAGTCTTTGTTTCCTCGTCAAAGTTAGTAACGTAATGATATTTTGCGTCTGCAAGCGCCGCCACAAGTTCGTCCGCCGTTGCAACCGTCCTGTACGCCTCTGTACCAACGTACTGCGAAAAATCGCCGATATTTTCCCTTACGTAACCGTCCGCCGTCAAGTTTGCTTTATAATCGTCCGAAAGCAACTCGAACCAATCTTTTTCCTCAACGGGCGGTTGCTGTTCATCATCGGGATTTTCCTCCTCTCCGCCGCCGGGCGTGTTCTCGTCGCCGTCGGAAGGCTGATTGTTTTCAGTCCCGTTCCCCTGACCGTTGCCGCCCGTCTTCACGCAACCGCAAAAAACCGAGCCGCACATCAAAATAGCTATAACAGCCGCAACAAGTTTTTTCATTTTTTTCCTCCCAAGATATGATATTACATAAAAACAAATTTTTCAAGTATTTTTTTAAAATTATAACGCCGCCGAAATTTTCGGCGGCGCAACGACTAAAATTACCGTGTTTATTCGTCCTCTTCGGGAAGTTCAACGTTGTGGTAAACGTTTTGCACGTCGTCCAACTCGTCGAGTTTATCAAGCATCTTTCTGAATGTGGCAACCTTGTCTTCGGGCAGAGTTATATAATTTTGCGGGAGCATCTTTATTTCCGCTTCGAGGAAAGTTACGCCCTTATCCTCGAAGTATTTACGCACTTCCGAAAACTTTTCGGGGGTAGTATAAACTTCGTAAACGTCTTCTTCCACGGAATAGTCCTCGGCTTCCGCTTCGAGGCAGTACTCCATCATAGTATCCTCGTCAAGTTTTACCGTTCTCTCGATAACGATTAAACCTTTGTTGTCAAACTGATAACTTACGCAACCGGGTTTACCCATCTGACCGCCGCACTTAGACATTGTGGAGCTTATATCGCCGCTCGTCCTGTTTACGTTATCTGTAAGCGTTGTTATGATAACAGCCGAACCCGCAACGCCGTAGCCTTCATAGGTCAGTTCCTTATAGTCCTTGCCGCTGAGTTCGCCCGCCGCCTTGGCAATCGACCTTTTGATATTGTCGTTGGGCATATTAGCCGCCTTAGCTTTGGCTATAACGTCGGCAAGTTTGCTGTTTGTATCGGGATTGGGGTTACTCTTCGCCGCAACGGCAAGTTCCCTACCTATTTTGGTAAATATTGCACCGCGAGCGGCGTCCGTCTTACCCTTTTTTGCCTGTATATTGTGCCATTTGGAATGTCCTGACATAACTTAAACTCCTAATCAATTTTTTAAAACGTACATTGCCACAGCCGCAGACACGGCGGCGTTTAAACTTTCGCAAGTACTGCGCATAGGTATTTTCACCGTAAAACGGCAACGCTCTTTCAAAATATCGCTTACCCCGCCGCCCTCGTTGCCTATGCAAAGACAAAACTTTTCAGGCGCCTTAAACGCAAATATATCCTCTCCGTCCATATCCGCGCAAACCAAAGGCACGACGTCAAGCGCCGAAAAAACGCCGTCGTAGCCGCCTTCGTGAATATTCACGTAAAATATTCCGCCCATACTCGCCCTTACGGCTTTCGGCGAAAACGCGTCGGTACAGTTAATGAGATATATATCGTCGTACCCCGCGGCGTTTGCCGTTCTTATAACCGTCCCCAAGTTTCCAGGGTCCTGCAACCTGTCGAGCAGAATACAGCTACCATTGGGCGCGCGTACGGAAGTATCGGGCTTTTTTACGACAGCCAAAACGCCCTGCGGCGATTTTTCCGTTGATATACGCGCAAAAAGCTCGTTAGTAACCACAAGCGGATTAACATATCTGTCGGCAAGCGAAGCAGTGCAAACGATTTCGGACACCGACATTCCCGACGACAGACACTCGTCTACCGCCTTAACGCTTTCAACGATAAATTCGCCGTACTGGTTGCGGAATTTCTTTTCGGCAAGCGACGATATTCTTTTTATTTCGGGGTTGGCTTTCGATGAAATAACCATAAAAAGTTTTTAGGGTAGCAAAAAATTTCGCTACCCAAATGATTTTTTTAATTAAACGGTTGCCTTAGCTTTTTCCGCAAGCGCGGCGAAAGCCGTTGCGTCGTTTACGGCAAGCTCTGCAAGTACCTTTCTGTTGAGGTTGATACCTGCAACTTTAAGACCGTGCATAAACTTGGAATAGGAAAGTCCGTTGATTCTTGCCGCCGCATTGATACGCGCTATCCAAAGCGAACGCATATCGCGCTTTCTCAGCCTTCTGCCGATATAAGCATAGTTCAAAGACTTCATAACCGCTTCGCGCGCGATTCTGTAATTTTTAGATTTGTTACCGAAATAACCTTTTGCAAGGCGCAAGATTTTTCTGCGTTTCTTTAACGCGTTTACCGACCTTTTAATACGCATTTGTCTTTACCTCCGTTAAGCCTTATAGGGAATCATCGACTTTACGGTCGATTCCTGTGTAGTGGAAACAAGCGTGTTCTGACGCAGGTTTCTCTTTCTCTTTCTGTTCTTGGTTTCAGCCTTGTGGTTTTTGCCGCTGTGAGGTCTTTGAACCTTACCGCTTGCGGTCAGCCAGAAACGCTTTTTAGAGCCGCTATGTGATTTCTGTTTAGGCATTATCTTGTCCTCCGATGAAGAATTTCTTTTTTTAATTTATTTTTTTGTTTAAGCTTTTACGGGCGAAAGCATCATAATTATGTTTCTGCCCTCAGTGGTAGGCTTTTTGTCCTGCACGGCTTTACCGTTTAAACCGTCGAAAAAGTCCTGCATTACTTTTACGCCCTGATACGAACGCGAGTTTTCCCTGCCCTTCATTCTTATGGAAACTTTAACTTTGTTTCCCGCTTCGAGGAATTTAAGGCACTGCTTGGACTTTACCGCTATGTCGCCTACGTCTATGGTCATAGACAAACGGATTTCTTTAACTTCGACCATAGTTTGATTCTTGCGGTTTTCCTTGTCCTTTTTGGACTGTTCGTACTTAAATTTGGAATAATCCATAATTTTGCATACGGGTGGAACAGCCGTTGGCGAAATTTTTACGAGGTCGAGGTCGGCGTCGTCGGCAAGACGCTGAGCCTGCTGAACGGGCATTACCCCGAGCATTGCGCCGTCCGTACCGATTACCCTTACTTCCTTATCCCTGATTGCCTGGTTTATCTGATATAACTCTTTTATAACCATATACCTCTCTTAAAAATATAAACGGGCTACGCAAGGTAACCCGTTAATGCAAGAAAATAAACTTTCAATTTTCAAAACATTATTTGCCGTTGCAATATTTTGCAAGGCGAAAGGGGTTAAACCTTTGCTTACTTAGATATAATACATCCGTAAAACGCTTTTGTCAAACGTTTTTTAACTTAAAAATTGACTTTATTGCAAATATCGCTTACAACTGCGTCGATAAATTCGTTTACGGCTACGGTGCTCTTTTCTTCAACGCCGCGCTTGTTTACGTTTACGGTGCCTTCTTCGGCTTCCTTATCGCCCACCACAAGCACGTAGGGCACCTTCTCCATTTTCGCTTCACGTATTTTATAGCCGATTTTTTCGCTTCTCGCATCGACTTCCGCGCGCACGCCCTTTTCGGAAAGCATCTTGCAAACCTTTTCCGCATACTCTGCCGTGCGGTCGGTTATGGGCAAAATTTTAACCTGCTTGGGCGCAAGCCACACGGGGAATTTACCCGCAAAATGCTCTATAAGTATACCTATAAACCTCTCAATCGAGCCGAATATAGCGCGGTGTATCATTATGGGGCGGTGCTTTTTTCCGTCCTCGCCGACGTATTCCAAGTCGAAGCGCTGGGGCATCTGGAAATCGAGTTGTATCGTTCCGCACTGCCACGTTCTGCCTATACTGTCCTGCAAATGGAAGTCGATTTTAGGTCCGTAAAACGCCCCGTCGCCCTCGTTTATTTCGTATTCTATGCCCATTTCGTCCAAAGCGGCTTTCAAAGACGAAGTTGCAAGCTCCCAATCTTCCGCGCTTCCCATACTGTCTTCGGGGCGGGTGGAAAGCTCTACCTTGTATTTAAAGCCGAATTGCCTGTAAATTTTATCCGTCAAACGCACTACGCCCTTGATTTCGTCGGTAATCTGTTCGGGAAGCATAAAGATATGCGCGTCGTCCTGAGTAAAACAGCGGACGCGGAAAAGCCCGTGAAGCTGACCGCTCTTTTCGTGGCGGTGCACCATACCCATTTCAGCCGCCCTAAGGGGCAAATCTTTGTAGCTGTGCGGTTCGAGCTTGTATACGAGCATACCGCCGGGGCAGTTCATAGGCTTTACCGCGCAGTCCTCGCCATCGATTTTGGTCGTATACATATTGTCCTTATAGTGTTCCCAGTGTCCCGAATTTTCCCAAAGCGTGCGGGTGAGAATTATGGGAGTCTGTATCTCCACGTAATTTTCTTTTCTGTGAAGTTCGCGCCAATAATCTACAAGCGCGTTCTTCAAAATCATACCGTTGGGTAAAAAGAAGGGAAAACCTTTGCCCTCGTTTAACAGAGCAAACAGTTTAAGCTCCTTGCCCAAACGGATATGGTCGCGCTTCTTCGCCTCTTCAAGCATTTCGAAGTACGCCTTCATCTCTTCCTTTGTTGCAAAGGCGACGCCGTAAATTCTTGTAAGCATCTTGTTTTTTTCGTCGCCGCGCCAATACGCGCCGGCAATGGAAACAAGCTTAAACGCCTTTATCTTACCCGTAGAAGGCAGGTGGGGTCCGCGGCACAAATCGGTGAAAGCGCCCTGTTTATAGAAAGAGATTACCGCGTCCTCGGGCAAGTCCTCTATAAGCTCCACCTTGTATTTTTCCTTATATTTAGCCATAAGTTTTATGGCTTCCGTCCTTTCAAGTTCGAAACGCTTAATAGGCGTGTTGGACTTGATAATCTTCGCCATTTCCGTTTCTATCTTTTCAAAATCGTCCTGCGTTATGGGCGTTTTAAAATCTATATCGTAGTAAAATCCGTTGTCTATAACGGGACCGATTGCAAGATTGCAGGTGGGGAATACCGTTTTAACCGCCTGCGCAAGCACGTGCGAACAGGTATGACGGTAAACTTCGATACCCTCCTTGTCCTTCAACGTTACAATTTCAAGCCTGTCGCCCTCTTTGAGCTGAACGCACAGGTCCACAAGCTCGCCGTTCACCTTTGCCGCCACCGCCGCGCGCGCCAAGCCCTCCGATATTGCCGAAGCCGCGTTAAGGCAGGTTGCCCCCTCGCTTAAACTGAGTTTGTCGCCGTTTTTCAATACTATTTCCATACTTTTCTCCTTAACAAAATAAAAAAGCCTTAAATTCAAGCACACTGCTGAATTTAAGGACGCAAATTCTTATTTGCGCGGTTCCACCCTAATTGCCGAAATCGACCGCTCTTTTCCCCTGCCGATATAACTGTTAAGCGGTTTCCCGTTATCCCTCGGAATAAGCGCTTCGCAGCAAACGCGCTCTCTCTGAAAAACCTAAGGCGGTACTTGTCTTACTTACACGGCAAGTTGATATTTAATTTTCTTTATATTAGTACAATTTAACGCCAATGTCAACGACTTTACCCGCCAAAACGCAAAAATTTAATTGCCAAAAATTATATAACTATGTATAATGAGTATAAATAAAATTTTCAAGGAAAAATTTATGCCTTACACCAACTTTACCGAAACAGAAAAAAAATGGGCGGCTTATTGGGAGAAAAACAAGACCTTCCACACCGATTTACACGATTTTTCCAAACCTAAATACTATATTTTGGATATGTTCCCCTATCCCTCGGGCGCAGGCTTACACGTGGGGCACCCCGAAGGCTACATCGCCACCGACGTTATCGCGCGTATGAAGCGTATGCAGGGCTATAACGTTTTGCACCCCATCGGCTTCGACAGTTTCGGTCTGCCCGCCGAACAGTACGCCATAAAGACGGGCAACCACCCCGGCGGCTTTACGGAAGAAAATATAAAAAACTTTACCAAACAGCTTAAAATGTTGGGCTTTACCTACGATTGGGAGCAAACCGTTTCCACCTGCGACCCCGCCTACTACAAGTGGACGCAGTGGTTCTTTAAACAACTCGTTAAAGAGGGATTTGCCCGCTACGTTGAAACGCCCGTAAACTGGTGCGAAGAGCTGGGCACGGTGCTTGCCAACGACGAAATTATTGACGGAAAGAGCGAGCGCGGCGGCTACCCCGTCGTGCGCAAAAATATGAAGCAGTGGGTAATCGATATACAAAAGTATGCCGACCGACTGCTCGAAGGTTTGGACGAACTCGATTGGAGCGAGTCCTCGAAAGCGGCTCAGCGCAATTGGATAGGCAAATCGGTAGGCGCTAAAATCGACTTTGCAGTAGACGGCACAAACGAAACTTTCACCGTATTCACTACCCGTTGCGACACGCTTTTCGGCGTTACCTACTGCGTGCTTGCACCCGAACACCAACTTGTAGACAAAATTACCACCGCTGAACAGAAAAACGTTGTTGAAGCCTATAAAGCGGCTTGCGCAAGCAAGTCGGAGCTTGAAAGAACCGAACTCAACAAGGAAAAGACGGGCGCGTTTACGGGCGCGTATGCAATCAACCCCGCAAACGGTAACAAGCTACCCGTTTATATTTCCGACTACGTGCTTACCACCTACGGCACTGGCGCGATTATGGCAGTGCCCGCGCACGACACGCGCGACTGGGAATTTGCAAAAAAATTCAATTTACCCATAATCCCCGTACTCGAAGGCGGCAACGTTGAAAAGGAAGCGTTTACGGAGGACGGCTTACACGTAAACAGCGGGTTTATGGACGGTATGAACAAGCAGGAAGCGATTGCCGCAATGCTCGAATGGCTTGAAAAGAACGGCTACGGCAAAAAAGCCGTAAGCTATAAACTGCGCGAATGGATATTTGCCCGCCAACGCTATTGGGGCGAACCTCTGCCCGTAGTGCATCTCGAAAACGGCGAGGACGTTTTGCTTGCCGACGAAGAACTGCCGCTGATTCTGCCCGAAATGGACGACTATAAGGCGCACGGCGGCAACGCGCCATTGGAAAACGCCAAAGATTGGGTAAACGTTGAAATAAACGGCGTTAAGGGCAAGCGCGAAACCACCACTATGCCCGGCTCGGCAGGTTCGAGCTGGTACTTTTTAAGATATTGCGACCCGCACAACGACGGCGTTTTTGCCGATTACGAACTTATGAAATACTGGCTTCCCGTAGACTTTTACTGCGGCGGCAAGGAGCACCTCGTCGGGCATTTGCTCTACTCCCGCTTCTGGATGAATTTCCTTTTCGATAAGGGGCTTGTTCCCTGCAAGGAGCCGTTTAAAAAGCTCTTCCACCAGGGAATGATTTTGGGAGAAAACGGCGAAAAGATGTCTAAATCTTTGGGAAACGTTATAAATCCCGACGACATTGTGCGCGACTACGGCGCCGACGTACTCAGAATGTACGAAATGTTTATGGGTCCCGTAGCCGATACAAAGCCCTGGAACACCACCAATATAGAGGGCGTAAAGAAATTTATAGACAGAATACACAGACTTTACTGCGAGAGCAACGTAATAAGCGCAACGCCGAACAAAAACCTTGAAAGATTATATAACCAAACCGTTAAAAAGGTTGGCGAAGATTATCTGTCATTGAAAGTAAATACGGCAATTTCGCAAATGATGATTTTTGTAAACGCTATTTACAAGGAAATCAACGAGGGCAGAAACTTCCCCTTGGAATATGCGGAAGGGCTTATAAAGCTACTCAACCCCGTAATACCGTTTATCACGGAGGAAATATGGACTACCGTCCTCGGACATTCCGGCACCATAGCCTACGAAAGCTGGCCCGAATACGACGAAAGCAAGTGCGGAGAAGACGTTTTTGAATACGCCGTGCAGGTAAACAGCAAAATTAAATGCAAAATAACTTTGCCCGCCGATATGAGCGCAAAGGAAATTGAAGAAACCGTAAAAAACAACGGCGAAATCGCCCCTATAATAGAGGGCAAACAAATCAAGAAATTTATCGTAGTACCCAAACGGCTTATAAACATAATCGTTTAAAACCCAACGCCCCGCGGCAGATTTGCCGCGGGGCGTTACTCTTTATTATTTATTTTTGAAAACGTAATAATCGCCGTACTTTTTGCCGTCGAAACCAATCAGCTTTTCGTTTACGGGCATAAATCCGAGCTTTTTAAGCGCCGCAATTCTTTGCTTTGCCTCGGGCACAGCCTTTGTCGCAACCATTGCACAACCGAAAATTTCAAGCGACGGCTTTACGATAAGCGATAAAATTTCTTCTATTTTTCCGTTCTCTTCGTAATCGCTACGCAAGTCCAACCGCAAAAGTCCGCAATCGTTAAAAAAATCTTGCGCGTTTCTTTTGAATTCTTCTACCGTTCCCACCGCTTCGCCGCTTATCTTGTCAATAACCGTCCAGCGGACAAACCAACCGTTTTCGTAGGCTTGCCGCCAAAACTTAACCGCCTGTTCCATTCTTTCCATCGTGGTGTAGTAAAAGTTATCGCCATGGCAGTTGTCGCCGTTAAAAAACTCCGCCGCTTTCTTGTCGCTGTAAACTTTAAGCAAGTCCTGCGCGTCGCCTTCTATTGCCAATCTTAAAATAAACCCGTCGTTTTCAAACGAAGGACAATTTTCGTATACGTTCATTGTCGTCCCCTATTACACTTACCGTTTTTAATTAAAGAAACGAAAACTCAACGCGCCTGCCTTTAAGCCCGAATTCCTTACCCTTAAAACCGAAATAATCGTATTTTTTAAGCAAAGTTTTAGAAGCCGTTATACTTACAAGGTTGTCGCAATATTCAAAATAGGGATTGCAGACGTAAGTAACGGTTTCGGCAATGGTTACGCTTTTAAGATTTTTGCAGTTTTTAAACGCATTATTGTAAATGTCCGTTACTCCGTTGGGAATTACGATGCTTTCAAGCTTAGTACATTTATCAAAAGCATAATTGTCTATGCGCACGACGCTGCCGTCGTCGGGTATAACGCTGTTGTTGCATCCGCGCACCAAAATTTTATCCTGTGTTTTAATAAGACAGTTTCCCGAACTGTGGAACACGGGATTGCCCTGTTCCACCTCAATTTTTTCAAGACCGCCGCACCCTTTAAATACGTCTACAAGTTTTATAACGCCTTTGGGAATTACAATTTCCTTAATCTCAATGCAACCCATAAATGCGCAAGCTCCTATCTTTGTAACAATAGCAGGAATATTTACAGATTCAAGCGAGGCGCATTTACGGAAAGCATCGCACCCTATTTCGGTTACACTGTCGGGTAAATTTATCGAAGTCAACTCGGCACATTCTGCAAACGCTTCTTCGCCTACGCTCTCGCAGATTGCGTTTTCCGCAAAGACGACCTTTTTAATTTTGGGTGCGCTTTCGGAATCTGCGCTGAAAAGATATGCGGGTATTCTTTGCACGTTGGCGCCGAAATTTACAATAATTCCGTCTGCGTTTTTGCCGGCATTGTAAAACATTATGGTGCTTACCCACAAATCGCCGCAACAATCGGCGTTAAAATTTATTTCGGTAAGCGCAGTACATTGCGAAAACGCCTCGCCGTTCATAGTAGTAACGCCCTTGGGGATGGTTAAACTTTCAAGCGCCGTGCAGTATTTAAACGCGCTCGGTCCTATCGTCTTTAAAGTTTGCGGCAACGTAACACTCTTTAACTTACCGCAACTTTTAAAAGCCCCCGAGCCAATCGATTTAACGCCTTCGGGCACGTCGATATGCTCGATGTCCACCCCGGCAAAGGCGTTTGCCGCAATTGTATTTACACTGCCGTCCGCGGGTATTATACTGTCCTTAAAACCGTATATAAGATTTTTCTTTTTGATTTCTATAAGGCAGTTGCCCGCAGTACGGTAAACGCCGTTTTTATCGTCTACTTTTATGCTTTTGAGATTGGCGCACCTCTCTATCGCCTTATTTGCAATTGAGGTGAGCGTTGACGGCAACGTTATTGTTTCCACGTACTTTTTATTATAAAAAGCTTTGACGCCAATCTTTTTAACTCCCTCGGGAATAATTACGTCCTTCGATTTGCCTTTGTATTTAAGCAAAACGTTATCGGCTATCTCAAATCCGACGTCGCCCGTCTTTTTAGGCGGAGCAACCTTTACTTTGCAAGCTTCGAAAACTTTACTGCCAATAAACTCGATGCTTGAAGGCATTTTAACCGTTTCAAGCTTTTCACAACAATCAAACGCCCCGTCGCCTATGTATTTAATTCCTTCGGGAATTTCTATACTTTCAAGCGAAGTACAATAGCCGAAAGCAAACTTGCCAATATTTTCAACAGAGCCGTTAAACTTTATGTCAATTAACTTTTGACAGTTTAAAAACGCCATTGTTTCAATAGTTTTCAAAGTTTTCGGGAAAGTTATGCTTTTGAGTGCCGCACATTCGCTGAAACAACTTTCTCCAATCTCCGTAACGCCTTCCGAAACGACAACGCTTTCCAGATTTTTGCACCACCTGAAAGTATTTTTACCTGTGTTACTTACGTTTGCACCGAAAACCAAGTTCTTAATTCCGCTAAAATAAAATGCCTCCGCACCTATTTTCTTAATGCTGTCGGGCAAAACCAAGTCGATTTTCAAATTTTCGTTATAGGAAAACGCACCGTCCCCGATAGTTTGTACACCGTTGCCTAATTCAATGCTTTTAAGATTATAGCAACGCGTAAAGGCGCGCTTTTCAATAGTTTTTACCGAATTGGGAATAACTACGCTTTCCAATGCAAAATTGAACTCGAAAGCAAATTTGCAAATCTTTGTTATCCCCTCCGGTATCACAACGTTGGTAAGCCCCTTAGAATGAACGTTGTTTCTGGGGTGTATGCTGTCGTTTGAAAACGAATTTTCTCCTAAAACCGTAACGCTGCCGTCGGAGGGAATAACGCTTTGTTTGCAGCCGCGAATAAGCACCTTTTTTCGCGTTTCGATTAAACAGTTGCCGGAGCTGTGATAAACGGGGTTATTTTCGTCAACCGTAATTTCTTCTATATCCCCGCAATTGGTAAACGCGCCTTCGCCTATCGAAGTTACGGTATCCGGAATGACAATTTTTTTTAGGCTATGACAGTTATAAAACGCGTCTTTGCCTATCTCTTCAACCCCTTGCGGAATTATAATTTCCTGCAATTGTTCACAGCAGGAAAAAGCGCCATTACCAATTTTTTTTAAGGTTGACGGCAAAAAAACTCTCTTAACGCCGCAGTACGCCACTTCGAAAGCCCTGTTGCCTATGGCAATTACGCCTTCGGGAACATATGCGTCCCCGTCAAAGCCGCGCACTTCCCTGAATAAAACGACAACGTTGTTTATTATTTCCATATTATAATTGTACTTCGCCATATTTACCCCAAAAGTTAATTCATTTTGCAATTTATATTATAATATAGCAAAACGCATTTTTCAAGTATCTTAACATTTTTTATAGACAAATACGGCAATTGGCAAATTTTGGTAATTAAAGAATATTCCCCGCAGACGTTTGCAGGGAACTCAAATAAAACTAAATATATAATATTGCTTTTAACTCACTTAATAAATTCAATATTTATATTTCCGTTATTACAATCTGCCGAAAACGATTTTTCGCCATTATCCTTACGCAAAGGCAAATTGCAATCGCCCTTTTTAATATTGCAGTAAATAGCAAAGTCGTCCCATCCACCGACTACCGTACCCGTTATGTTGCCGTCCTTTGCTTTTAAGTTGACAGATTTGCCTACGCTTACCCGTTCGCAAATTATATTGCCGCCGTTCGTATCGAAACTTATATTTTCCAAGACCGAAATCGCGGTAACGTTTATGTTTGCGTTTGTTGTATTTACGGAGAACGCGTCAATTATATCGTTTGGTATTCTAATCTTAATTTTGCGATATTCTGCCGACGGCTTTGTTCCGATAAAGTCAGTCCAATCTTTATTAAAAGTTAATTTTATAATCAATTCCTGATTTTCTGAAACCGTTATATCAAGATATTCCTTTTTACCGTATTTCCCGATTTTACTATTCAGTTGATTGTACTTTCAGGAATTTTACAATGGAACTACCAAGCGCAAATATTTATAGAAAAATAATTCATTTGTAAGCCTACACTTTTATGCGGCTTAAAAAATTTTTTTAATTTACATTTAAACGGCAACGAAAAAAACCTGCACTCTTATGAGCACAGGTTTTTCTGGTGCACTCAACAGGAGTTGAACCTGCATGGAGTCACCCACAAGATCCTTAGTCTTGCGCGTCTGCCAATTCCGCCATGAGTGCATAACTTATCAAAAGCATTGATATTCTATAATATTTATCGTATAAAGTCAAGCCAAAATAACGGCATTTTTATTAAATTTGCAAATAATTTATAAACCGTACTTTCGAGCCATTTTTGCCAAAATTAAACGTATTACTTCACGCAAATTGTCAATATTGCCTTGATTATGTATGACATAGTACTCTTCAAATTTGCAATTATCATAATTCATTTGACTTTCTATGCGAATTTGCGCCTCTTTTAATGAAAGTTTATTCCTGTTTGCAAGGCTTAAAATTCTTTCGTTTATATCGCGTTGCACCACCACAACTTCGTTAAACAGCTTTTCATACCCGCACTCAAAAAGTACGGGCACTTCAAAGAAAACAAGCCCTTTACAGTTTTCTGCTCGGCGAAACATTTCGCTGAAAATCAGAGGGTGCGTAATCTCATTAAGTTTTTTTAATTTATTGCTATCGGAAAATACGGCATTGGCAAGCATATGCCTGTCAATACCGCCGTCGACCGCCAAAATATCATTACCAAACTCTGACGTTAATTTTTCGGTAAACGCGCCGCGAGTCAATAATTCGGCATATATTTCGTCGCAGGAAAATAGCGCAAACCCTTGCTCTTTGATAAAATTGCATACCGTTGTTTTTCCGCTTGCTATTCCGCCCGTAACGGCAACTTTAATATTATTTTGCTTCATACCAATTTTTGCCGCTGTGCACGTCAACCTTCAAGGGCACGTTAAGTTTTACAGCGTTTTCCATATCGTATTTTAACAGCGCCGCCGCTTCTTCCGCCTCGCTTTCGGGCGCGTCCAAAACCAATTCGTCGTGTACCTGTAATATAAGTTTTGTCTTTAAGCCCTTCTTTTTAAGCGTATTGTAAATATTTACCATTGCAATCTTTATAATATCTGCGCTCGACCCCTGCAACGGCATATTCATTGCCGCGCGCTCGCCAAATTGCCTCAAATTATAATTACTTGAACTTAGCTCCCTTATATAGCGTTTTCTTCCCGTCAGGGTGGAAACGTATCCGTTATTTTTTGCAAAAGCAACATTGGAATCCATATACTCTTTAACCGCGCTATATCTCTCAAAATACTTTGCAATGTATTCCTTTGCCGTCTTAATATCTATTCCGATATTTTTGGAAAGCCCGAACTCGCTGATGCCGTAGATTATTCCGAAGTTTACCGCCTTTGCTTCCCTTCTCATTTTTGCCGTAACTTCGCCAAGTGGCACGCCGAATACCTGCGAGGCAGTAACCGCGTGCACGTCCTCGTCTGCTTCGTATGCGGCAATAAGCTCTTTACAGCCCGAAAAATGAGCCAACAAGCGCAACTCTATCTGAGAATAATCGGCGTCGATAAATACGCGTCCTTCGCGCGGAACGAAAACCTTTCTTATTTCCCGCCCCTCTTCTTCCCTTATAGGAATATTCTGCAAATTGGGGTTGGTACTGGAAAGTCTGCCCGTTGTAGTTATGGTATTGTTGTAGGTAGTATGAATAAGCCCCGTATTCCTGTCAATAAGCGGTTTAAGCCCCTCCGCATAGGTTGAATACAACTTTTGATAGGTTCTGTAATTGAGGATGAGTTTGGCTACCTTGCTCTCCTCCGCGAGTTGTTCGAGTATTTCCGCGCTTGTTGAATATTTCCCCGTTTTGTTCTTTTTACCCGACTTCAAGCCGAGCTTTTCAAACAGTATCGCTCCCAACTGCGACGGGGAATTGAGGTTGAATCTTTCGCCGCACAGCTCAAAAATCTGTTCGCTCAACTCCGTAATTTTAGCAGAATATTGCGCGCCGAGGTTTTCGAGTTGGACAAAATCAACCCTTACTCCTGTTTTTTCCATATCGTACAGCACTTCAATCAACGGCTTTTCGATATCGTTATAAAGCTTTGTCGTTCCGTCCTTTTCAAGCACTTCGCGGTAACCTGCATACAGAACGCTGAAAACGTAAGCCGAATAAGCGTAATCGAAGCCCTTTGACGAGCATAATTCCTGCGCGTTTTTGCTGTCGTTGAAATAGTCGCACAGGTATTTCATTACGGAAACGTCGTCAACCTGACATACGGGCTTAAAATCGCCGTCGGCAATAAGGTGCAAAATCTGTTTATAGTCGTAAACTACTACTTTATTTTGCTTGTTTTCAAAAAGCTTTTTAAAAATATCTTTAAACTTATAACAGGGGAATTTGCATAGCAAATCTTCTTCGCCGTATCTAACCTGATAATACCTGCCACCCGTGTAGATATCCGCGCCGTAAGGCTTTAAGTCAATAAAAAATTCACCCGAATTATTGCAAACGGCTTCGAATTCTTCCGCCGCATCGATTTTTTCGATTTGAGGATATACTACCGCCGCCTCTTCGCCTTGACTGCCGTCCTCGAATTTCATATTGGCTAAAAGACTTTTAAACTCGAACGCCTTAAACATCTCTTTAACCTGCGAGGAATAGCCGTCAGGCACAAGGCACTGTTCAAGCTCCAAATTTACGGTACAGTCGCATTTTATAGTGGCAAGCTCATACGAGAAGTACGCGCTCTCTTTTCCGCTTATAAGCTTATTTTTGAGCGATGCGGACGATATACCGTCAATATTTTCGTAAACGCCGTCAAGACTTTCGAATTGCGACAACAATTTCTTTGCCGAGGTTTCTCCTATGCCTGCAACTCCCGGAATATTATCAGATTTATCGCCCATTAAAGCTTTTAAATCGACTATTGCGCAGGGCTTTAAACCAATTTCACTCTCAAAATTCTCGCTGGAAAGTTTAAGCAAATCGCTTACTCCGCGTTTGGTATAATACACGTCCGTCTTTTCGTTTACAAGCTGGAAGGAATCCCTGTCGCCCGTGTAGATATAACTGTGAACGTCAAATTTTTTGGAAAGCGTACCTATTAAATCGTCCGCTTCAACTCCCTCCTGCTCGCACATAGCAATATTCATAGCCGAAAGAAGCGCCTTTAAAGGTTGCACCTGAGAGGCAAGCTCGGGCGGCATAGGCGAGCGGTTGGCTTTATAGCCGTCGTACATTTTATGCCTGAACGTAGGCGCTTTAAGGTCGAACGTTACAACCATATACTTAGGCTTTAAATCGGAAATAATTTTAAAAACAAGCTTTACAAACCCGAATATCGCGTTGGTGGGCTGTCCCGCGGAAGTGCTGAATACGGGCGTGGCGTAAAAAGCACGGTTTAAAAGGCTGTTGCCGTCTATTAAAACAAGTTTATCCATAAAATAATTTTTACTCCGAATAAAAAAGCTTGATTTTTAAAAAAAGCTATTATATAATATTAGAGTGATTTGCCGCTGTGGTGGAATTGGCAGACGCGCTGGACTCAAAATCTATTGAGTGCTACGCTAACTAATATCACTGCTCGGTATTTTACCACAATATATAGTGTGTGTCAATCGCGCTATTATCAATGCAGAAAATCATTTCTCACATTTTTCTCGCAAAATTCTCGTATTTTGCAAAATTTATTTAAAAATGCCGGTGTGTTGGAATTGGCAGACGAGACAGACTCAAAATCTGTTGTCCGTGAGGGCGTGTGGGTTCGAGTCCCACCACCGGCACCAAAGACGATAAAGGTTGAACCTTTAATTCGTCAATAGCCTTGTCGTTATCGGCAAGGCTTATTTCTTTAATTTCCTTATCGTTGCCGAAAGTCAGATAAGTTATAATGTGGTCGTCATACACAAACACCTTGTAAACAAGATTGTCAATGAGTTGCTTTTGGTATTCCTTGTCTGCGGGGTCGCCTTTCAGCATTTCAGCAATAAAGTCAATTATTGTTTCTTTCGTGTATTTCTTGCCCCGTTCGAGTTCTATTTGCGCTTTGCTTGCCGATAGGTCTTTAATCAGTATTTCAATCTCTTGCATTTTCTTTTCTATATTCGCCCGTAGCATATCGTTCCGCGCCAAAATAAAAGCGTTTGTAAGCTGTTCCGCCTCGTCTTTTGCGTGGCGTATTCGCGCCTCTATGCTCCGCAAACTGTCCTCGCCCGTGCGGTGTTCGTAATAGTTTATCGTGTCTTGGGCGGCAATTTCGGCGTTTTCCCGTCTGCTCAAAAAGTCGTAAACGGCGTTTGCAACCGTAAAT